>Ga0209319_1000042_pt1 | contig 251669 bp, 219 predicted proteins | sample RifGroE2_FD_184000 | JGI IMG/M metagenome (GOLD analysis project Ga0209319, IMG submission 184000) | Groundwater microbial communities from Rifle, Colorado - Groundwater E2 (SPAdes) (version 2) | ecosystem: Environmental > Aquatic > Deep subsurface > Groundwater | place: Rifle, Colorado...
TTGATGAAGAAGTAGATTCTGAGTTTCTCAGAAGTCAGATTGAGAAAAAGGAGATGAAAATTTTGTTACATGGTGGTAAGAGTAAAATTGAAAAGGTTAATTTCAAGTTGTCTTCATTGAGCAATGTTATTGATACAATCTCAAAAAGAGAGATGTTAGAGCGCTTTTTTAAACACTATATAGCAATGTTTAACGACAGCATTGATAATGTAGCCAAAGCCCATTATGACATTACTTACCCTGACTTGGAAAAACCGGCTATTTCACGCCAAATGCCAACACTATCCGGGTATCTTTCAGGAAAGAAAGGTATCCTTGGCATTCAAACACTTTTAAACGACAAAGATCTTCCTTCAATAAGAATAATTTACAATCCCGAAGTCACTACACAAGAGAAGATAAAAATGTATCTCAATCAACCCATCTGGGAAATACCAGATCAAGAAGGAGGTAAAGCCAAAAGCATAAAGGCTTCTTTGAATTTTAACATGTTTTAACAATACGAACTAACTTCAAATAATAACTAGAACAGTATGAAAAAGCTCATTTTTATATTAATTATTGCAATAACTGCCTGCCGGAACAGTAGTGATAACCAGCCAAAAGATTTGAGAATAATTGACGTTGAAGGCGGAGTTGGTAAGGGTAGGTTGGTGAAATTGTCTGAGATAGCTGAGTCAATTGAATATATTCCGCTTGAGACAAATAGTGAAGCTGTTGTTGGAAAAATATTCTTTGACAGAATTTTCTACGAAAAAGGGTTTTTTTATTTGATGGAGCAAAACAGGACGATAATCATTCATGATAATGATGGAAAATATTTTAATAAAATAAACAAACTTGGCCGAGGACCTCAGGAGTATGATGCAGCGTTTACAGTGGATATTGATTTGAAAACAGGAAACATTTCTGTTTTGGCTTCTAATAAAATCATAGAATATTCCTTAGATGGAGATTTTAAGAAAGTTATGAATTATAAGGACAATGGCTTTTTAAGTAAACATTATATCACAAGATTTATTAAATCGGATTTGAAATATTTTCTGCTTTCAACAATCAACGATAGGTCTCAACATTCAGGCTTTTTAATTGATTCCACAGCAAGATTGTTACTAAGTGTTGAATATCCCGGAGAAGATTATGAAAAGGTTACCACTTATAGTGCCTTACTATCGATAATGAAGCCTATGATATTTAGGCACAAAAATGCAGTACGAATTAAAAATGGCTTAAACAAATATATACTAACTATAAATGAAGATAATAGTATAGACACTGCCTACATTATTAACTTTGGTAAATACGCGCCTGATCCTCTTAAAAGAGATCATTTTCGTGTTTATGCACCTTTCATCTATAGCCAGTTTTGGATTTTTGAAAGTGATCAGTATTTGTTTATGACATTTCATACCGGATCGTTATCAGATAAGATTGCTAAAATGTTTAAGAAGGGAGGTTTAAAAGGCGAATACGATTACGATTTTGAATGTTCGGTGTTTAATAAGAAAACGGGAGAGTTTCAATTCATACTTCAGCCTGAAATCAACCAACTAGGGTTTGTGGAGGACTTTGAAGAAGGCCCTGCTGTATGGCCAAAATATGTGAGTTCAGACGGCTTTATGATATCATATATGTATGCACACGAGTTTAAAGCCCATGCAGAGACACATGAAGTGTCGGAAAAATTTAAGAGTATTGCAGACAATCTTAAAGATACCGACAACCCGGTGATTGTTAAAGTTAAGCTTAAAAATTAACAATATTTATGAAAAAAGCACTTTTAATTGCCACCATACTGGTGGTTGCCGGTAATCTCCTGTCACAGGAATATTATACCGCAAAATGGGAAAAATGTCAGCCTAAACAGGCAATGTATGCACTCTTTAGTCCTGAGTCGGACAGCACAAATTTCCATCCGGTAAAAATGATGGCGAAGGGAAAATATACCGGCGCAGAGGGCTATTTTGCAACCAATGACAAGAGGAACGGGAATCTGATAATGTTTGCAAAAGGGATGAACAGAATACTATACAATGCAACTATAATTAATGGTTTAAGGCAGGGACCGTCAAGAGTGTTCAGAGCAGACGGGACTGTTATAGGAATACAGCAATTTGCAGAGGGCAAACAACATGGGGTAAGTGAGTACTATTTCAAAAGTGGTAAGAGATCTGCAGCAATAGAGTATAAAGATGGTAAGAAAATCAAAGAGGAGTACTGGGACGAGGATGGAACTATTGTGACTGACATGTCAGCAGTGACTCAGAAGCCACTATTCAGAGGCAAGCCTGTGGAGTCGGAGTTTGTCTTTTGGGTAAGCAGAAACCTCACCTATCCGGAGAGTTGCAGAGATGCCGGGATTGAGGGAGCGGTTCAGCTAAGATTTACAATAACAGAAGAGGGCCGTCTGACTGACATAGAAGTCATCAGCAGCCCTCATCCGGATTTGTCGGCAGAGGCGGTCTCAGTTGTAAGCAATTCTCCTCTCTGGAACCCTGCCAGAATGTATAATCAGACCGTAAGCGTAGTGTATACATTCCCGATAATATTCAAACTGCAGGAGGCGCACAGAAGAGCTTACTGATCTAAATTTCAATTTTTACAGGTTTAACCATATTTGCAGGGTCAAGAATCTTGTCCATCTGCTCCTTTGTCAAAATGCCCCTTTCAAGGACAAGTTTGTATACACTCTTTCCTGTCAGGAGAGCCTCTTTTGCTATATCAGTACTCTTTTCGTAGCCGATAAATGGTTTAAGGGCAGTTACAATACCTATTGAGTTCTCTACCATATTGCGGCAGTGTTCCGGATTGGCCTTTATGCCATCGATACATTCAACCCTTAGAGTGTTAAGGGCTCTGATCATCCAGTCGCTTGACTCTACAATGCTCTGAACCATAACCGGTTCCATTACATTCAGTTCAAGCTGGGCAGCCTCTGATGCCATACAAACGGCTGTTTCGTTACTTATAATTTTAAAACATACCTGATTAACAACTTCGGGAATTACAGGGTTTACTTTACCCGGCATTATAGAAGAGCCCGGTTGTTTTGGAGGGAGACTGATCTCTGCAATACCTGTTCTGGGGCCGGATGAGAGTATTCTCAGGTCATTGCAAATTTTTGATAACCTTATTGCTATCATTTTCAGAGCTGAGGCGTATGAAACCATGCAAGATGTATCGTGTGTGGCCTCTATCAGATTGCTTGCAAGTTTTATATCCCAACCTGTGATTTGCCTGATGTTTTTGATGCACTCTTCGGCATATCCGGGCTCGGCAGTAATTCCTGTTCCAATAGCTGTTGCTCCCATGTTTATTTCGAGGAATTCGGTAGCAGATCTTTCAAGCCTCTCCAGCTCATGCTTCATTGCAGAGGCATATGCACCAAAGCTTTGTCCAAGTGTCATAGGAACAGCATCCTGAAGCTGAGTTCTACCCATTTTTATAATGCCGGCAAACTCTTTTTCCTTTCTTTCAAATGATTGAATCAGGCTCTCCATTGCATCCCTTACATGAAAGTGGGTGAGATAGAGCCCTATATGCATTGCACTTGGATAGGCATCGTTTGTTGACTGAGCCATATTTACGTGGTCGTTAGGGCTGCAGTACTGATACTGACCGCGCTCTTTGCCCATTATCTCAAGTGCCCTGTTTGCAATTACTTCGTTTGCATTCATGTTAACGCTTGTTCCTGCTCCACCCTGTACCATATCTATCGGGAAGTGTTCAAGGTGTTGTCCATCCATAAGCTCTTTACAAGCAGCAACAACAGCACTTTTTATTTGATCGTTTACAAGGCCTAGTTTATGGTTTGCCAGAATGGCCCCCATCTTGACAATGCCAAGAGCTTTAGTAAATTCGGGGTATTCAGAGAGATAGTCCCTGCTTATATCAAAATTCTCTACGCATCTTAATGTCTGAATTCCGAAAAGTGCCTCAACCGGTACCTCTTTTTCTCCCAGTAAATCATGCTCGGTGCGTGTCTTTCCGCTAACTTCAAATTGAAATCTTCCCATCTCTTAATTAATTTAAAAATGTGCGGCAAAGGTAATAAATCGAAATGAAATAAGCTACTTTTGCTTACAAATTGTAATAATCAGAGATTCAGACTATTGAGATTTGAATAAATACCCGGAATCAGGCGAAGAATTTATTTACCTTTTTCAAGGCAGATGGAAGGGCAAATACCACAACACGGTCATATGGTTTTATCTCACTGTCACCAAGGGCAATAAAACTGTTGTTTCCCCTTATTACACCTCCGATAATGGCATCTTTAGGGAAACCTATGTTGCGAACTTTATCCTTTGTGATAACGCTGTTTGGGTTTACGATAAACTCCAGAATTTCGGCATCAGAACCATTGAGACATTTAATTGACTGAACTTTGTTTGATAGGGTAAAACGGAAAATACGGCTTGCTGTAATCAGTTTTTTATTGATTACGGCATCAACTCCCATTCCCTCTGCCAATTTGATATAATCGATATTTTCTACCTCGGCAATTGTTTTGGCAACACCCATCTTCTTTGCCATTACACATGACAGAATGTTTGTCTCCGAACTGCTTGTTACGGCCACAAATGCGTCAAAATCATTGACATCCTCTTCAATTAAAAGATCTGTGTTACGGGCATCGCCATTAATGACAAGTGTTTTTGAGAGCCTTTCATTCAGAACGTCACAACGTTCACGTCTCTTTTCAATAAGCTTAATATAGTCAATGCTTCCCTCAAGTTTTTTTGCAACCATCTCTCCGATTCTTCCTCCTCCAACAATCATAAGACGTTTGACATCTATGTTGTTCTTGCCTGAGTAACTCATAACTTCCTGAACACCGGATCTTTTTGATATTACAAATACCAGATCGTGCATCTTAAACCGTGTAGAACTTCTTGGAATGATTGTCTGTCCTTCACGAGATATTGCCACAGCGCGGTACTCAAGCTCTCCTTCTGATGTGTAATCTGCAAGAGTTTTGTCAATAAGCGGGGCGCCATCGTCAAGTCTGAAAACAATAAGCTGTAGTTTTCCTCCGGAGAAGTCCATGAATTCAGATGTTCCTGTCTGTTTAAGAAGGTCTGTTATTTCGTGGGAAGCAATCTTTTCGGGGTAAAAAAGGAGATCGATACCCATCTCTGTAAAGAGGAGTTTGTTCTCGTTCTGAAGATATTCGTCGTTGTTGATTCTTGCAGTAACCTTTGCGCTTCCCATCTTTTTGGCAAGGAGCGCACTTATGATGTTTACATCCTGTTCCTGAGAGGGGCTTACTGCAATAAAGAGATCTGCCTTGGCGGCTCCGGCGTAGGCAAGGGTTTTGATTGAGGTTGGAGAGCCAAATACGGTAATTACATCTGAGCTCTCAGCAACACGATTTAACCTTGACTCTTCGTTATCGATTATAGTAAGGTCATGATACTCGTTGCTGAGCATTTTTGCCAGGTGACTGCCTACTTCGCCTGCTCCGGCAATAATTATTTTCATTTCAGACTATATTAATACTCCTCCTCGTTAAAGAAGAAGTCCTCTTTGCTTGGGTAATCAGGCCAGATATCCTCAATGCTGTCATACACCTCTCCATCATCCTCAAGGTCTTCGAGATTTTCAATTACTTCCAACGGTGCACCTGAGCGGGTTGCATAATCTATCAACTCCTCTTTAGTTGCCGGCCAAGGAGCATCTTCAAGTTTAGATGCCAGTTCTAATGTCCAATACATAGTGCAAAGAATTAATTTTTAAGTACTTACAATTAAATACTAAAATAGTGTGCGAAGATAATGAATAATTTTTAATATACAAGATTATTGATACCAGAAATCGTCGGGAACATCATTTACCATTGCTAAGTATCTGGCGTACACATACAGATAATCAGAGAGTCTGTTGAGATATTTTATTGCACTCTCTACTCTTGGTTCTGAAATAAGTACGATTGATGATCTCTCTGCACGACGGCAAACTGTTCTTGCAATATGACACTCGGCAGATACCCTTGGCTTTCCCGGAAGTATAAAGGCATTTTGAGCAGGAAGTTCGGCTGTCATAAGGTCAATTTGCTCTTCAAGAAATTCTATTTCAGATGTTTCCAGACATTTTATCTTTTGTGCTTGCTCTTCATCTGAGGCAAAATGTGCAGCAATAAGCATTAGGTTTGCCTGAATTCTGCGGAGGTTTTCGTGATATGGAGCTCCTTGGGCATCTGCTCTTAGCAAGGCAATATGTGAAATCAATTCGTCAACATTACCGTAGGCATTTACCTTTGGGTCATCTTTGCTGACCCTTGTCCCGCCAACAAGAGATGTCTTCCCTTTATCGCCGGTTTTAGTATATACTTTCATGATTTTAGCTCTCTTTAATCGGTTGACTGTTCAACTCGTCAGATTCAACAATTCCATCCCTTAGACGGATAATTCTTCTGGCATGTTTGGCAATATCCTCTTCATGAGTTACTACAATAATAGTGTTTCCCATATTGTAGATGTCATCAAAGAGCTTCATTATATCTTTTGAGGTCTTAGAGTCAAGGTTGCCTGTTGGTTCATCGGCAAGAATAATTGATGGTTTGTTAACCAGAGCTCTTGCAACGGCAACTCTTTGGCGTTGACCACCTGATAGTTCGTTTGGTTTGTGGTGACTCCTGTCTGTGAGGTCAACACTGGCCAGTGCCTCGTTTGCCCTTCTGTCTCTCTCAGCCTTGCCTGCGCCTGAATAGATAAGTGGCAGTGAGACATTGTCAAGAGCAGTATAGCGTGGCAACAGATTGAAAGATTGGAAAACGAAACCTATCTCTTTGTTTCTTACCTCGGCAAGCTCTCCGTCATCCATTTTGGAGACATCTGTTCCGTTGAGAATGTATGTACCCGCAGTGGGGCTGTCAAGGCAACCCAGAATATTCATCATGGTGGACTTTCCTGAGCCCGATGGACCCATGATTGCAACATACTCATTCTGGTTAATTACTATGTCCACTCCGTTTAAGGCTCTCACTTCCTGATTGCCAACAGTGTAGAACTTCTTGATTCCGTGAATCCTGATGATTTCTTTGCTCATCGTAATCTGTTTTAGAATGCAAATCTATAAAATAAAGAGGTTCGAAGGTCTATTTCTTACAAAACCGTAACCTATTGCCTTTTCAAACATATAGTTAACAGCCTCCTGACCCTTTGAACCAATATCCAGTGTAAAATCATTAACAAAAAGTGCAATGTGTTTGTTTATCACCTCTTCTTCAAGTTCTCTGGCGTAACTGCACACATAATCTTTTGAAATACCCGGGTTATTAATTGCATATTGGATACTTCGGTGCAGAACCCTGTTTATCTTTTGGGCTAAACCCTCTTCCAGGCTTCTTAAAACTGCAATTCCCCCCAGAGGTATTGGCAGTTGACTTATCTGCTGCCATTTTTCACCAAGATCTGCAATAAGTTTTAACCCCTTTTTTTGATATGTAAACCTCCCTTCATGAATTAACACGCCTCCGGGAAATTGGCCGCTCAACACCCTCTTTTCAATTTCGGAGAAGATCACCGGTGTTGTATTAGTAATCTGAGGGTATATGATTTTTAACAATAGGGCAGCAGTAGTAAGCTCTCCCGGAATTGCTATATTGCTCTTTGCCAATAGTTCTGAATCCAAAGAGCCATCTTTTTTAAAGAGAGAGTTGGCGTCACTTGTTACAAAGAGGGGGCCGTTGTTATATCCAAGAGCGCTGCCGGAACGGAGCATAACATAACTTTGGACAAAATGGAAGTATGCGTGGTAACTCATTTTGCAGATATCATATTCTCCACGGGATGCTCCTTGATTGAGTTTCTCTACATCGGCCATTGTTACCTCAAACGACAACCCCTCGCAATCAACCAAAGAGTGAACCATTGCATGAAATATGAATGTGTCATTCGGGCAGGGTGAATATGCAAGTTTCAGCTTCATTGAACAAGAGCCTCAAACATTGTTTTGCAGGCATCTCTGAGAGAATCAAGAGCAAGCGGAATGTTCCACTTTGATCTGTCTCTCTCACCAACCTCATTGGATACTGATCTCAGTTCAAGAAATGGCACCTTTTCAAGAATACATACATAGAAAAATGCGGCACCCTCCATGCTCTCAATCTGTGGCTTAAAATCCTTTACAAGTTGGATTGTCTTTTCCGGCAATCCGCTTACTGTCTGAACGGTAACAGCCGTAGCTTTTTTATACCTCATAAGGGAGTTTTCTAGTTCGCTTTGCAATTTAGGTGTATGCAGAGCTCCTCCTTTATAGGGGTGAGTATCGGCGTCAAGGATTTTATAATCAAAAAGTGTTTGAAACCCGCCAAAGGTTTCAAAACCAAGATCTCCAAAATACTCCTTGTCAATTCTTGCTACAGACCCTATTGGAAAGTCAGATGTAAAACTGCCTGCAATTCCTATATTTAGCACAAGATCAAATCTCTCGGGGGCTGTATTAAGTATTTTGGTAAGCCGGTAGCTGGTAGAGGTTGTTCCTATGCCTGTAAGCATGTATGTTACATCCAAACCATAGCTCTGTTTCTTTGATAATGAGTTAAATGCCTGTTTTGCGGTGATTATCTCCTCCTCCTCGGCTGCTGTAATCAGAATTCTCATTAGTATTTTTTTTGTAATATTGCACGAAATTAGACAATTATTATGGCATATACAAAGATAGAACAGTACGATGAGGAGACAACTCAGGAGCTGGCTAAAAACTATAAAAATGTATTGGATCTGATTGGTGAGGATTCAGCAAGAGAGGGACTTGAGCTAACTCCTGTAAGGGTGGCACGTTCAATTCAATTTCTAACCCAGGGATACCAGATGGATGGAAAAGCTATCCTTAATTCGGCAAAATTCAAGGAGGAGTACCAACAGATTGTTCTGGTAAAAGATATTGAGCTTTATTCAATGTGCGAACACCATATGCTGCCATTTTACGGAAAGGCTCATGTGGCTTATATTCCAAACGGTTACATAACAGGCCTGAGTAAAATTGCCCGTGTGGTTGAGGCCTATGCAAGAAGACTTCAGGTTCAGGAGAGGCTTACTGTACAAATAAGAGATTGTATTCAGGAGACTCTTAATCCGCTTGGAGTGGCAGTTGTGATTGAGGCATCACATATGTGCATGCAGATACGGGGTGTTCAGAAACTCCACTCAATAACAACAACTTCTGCCTTTACAGGTGCGTTTTTAAAAGATATGAGAACCAGAGAGGAGTTTCTGCATTTGATAGGTGTCTCATCACACTGATAAGTTTGAAAATTTATTGATTGTTATCTTTTTGACGACTCTTCCCTAGCTTTTGCAAGATCAATGGCCAGTGAGAAGTCAAACTGAAGTCCGCCGTTATATCTGTTTTTGACAGAGATTGTGCCCTTGTGCAGTTGCACTGCGTTTCTTACAATTGAGAGTCCAAGTCCGCTTCCTCCGCTTTTTCTGCTACGGCCCTCTTCAACCCTGTAAAATCTCTCGAAAATTCTTCCTATGTGATTTTCATTGACACCTTTTCCGGTGTCATAATATGTGAAACGGGCCATGTTTTCTGAGATTCCGGTTTGAAAAATATATATCTCCACTCCCTTGCCGGCATGTTCTATCGAATTGTCTATCAGATTTTTGAAAAGTGAATATATCAGCAGATAGTTTCCCTCAATTTCAAGCTCCCACTCAATATTTACAACAAACCTTATATTGTTCTCTTCAAGTTTATAAGAGAGATCGTTCTCAATCTCCTTGAGACATTTCCATACATTGATTTTCTCATATTCAAACTTATCTGCAGCCTCCTCAATTTTGTTAAGAACAGCCATGTCACTGATAATTGCATTCAATCTTAAAGTTTGGGCGTATGCGCGCTCAAGAAAAAATCTACTTTGCTCTTTGTCAATATTTTCCTGACTTAGTAATGTTTCAAGATAACCTCTGATTCCTGAAACAGGAGTTTTGAGTTCGTGGGCTATATTATGGGTGAGTTCCTGTTTGTATTTTTTTGATACCTCTTGTTGCCGGAATGCCGTGACGATTTTTTCAATAACCTCGCCCAGTTCATCTTTTGGAAGCTCTACATCATCAAAATTTTCATCACCATGCTGTACTCTGTTAATAAACTCCTTGAGTGCAGTAAATGGCTTATTAACAGTTCTGATAATGTATATAAGTACAGCAAGTGCCAATAGAAAAACGACAACAATATATATTTGATAGGTCTTATCTGTTTTAATAACCGGGAGAATAGCAGTATTATATTCAAGAGCCGTTCGCAAGAAGAGGTCAGGGTATTTTTTTGCATAGTAGAGGTACTCCTTTCCCAATGTTGCAGAAAACCTTAGCGAAGATCCGTAGCCCTCAATCTTAGCTTCAATCAGTTCAGGTCTGTTAAGGTGGTTATCCAGAATGGAATCTTTGTGAGAGAGATTATCATAAACAACCCAGGCGGAGGTGTCAAGAATGGTGATTCTTAAATTGGCCGGAAGAAAAATGCTGATGGAGTCAATTAATGAAGAGAGAAAATCTTTGCTATGCAATTTTTCGTTGTGAATATCATCAGGAAATTTCCGAATTACATGTGTTATATGACTGTATATAAGATCGGTATAGGGGTGCATCTGGTAGGTGATGCGGTCAAGCTTAAGCTGCTGCTCTCTTTTAACCAGAATGTATGAAAACAAAGTTCCGGTTGCAATCAATACAACCAGAAAGTAAAGTAGAATTTTATATTTATAGCTTACCTTGAATTTACTCATCAGTTTTTTGATCTTCCTGCATATCGAAACAGTAGCCGTATCCCGAACGATTGGCAATTGCCGTACCGTATGGCTCGATTTTTTTTCTTAGTCTTGCAATGTGTACATCTACAGTTCTTTCTAGAACATAGGCTTCGTCACGCCAGATTGCATCCAGTATTTCTGCCCGTGAAAATATTTTATGAGGCTCATTTGCAAGCATGTATAGAATTTCAAACTCTTTTTTTGTAAGTCTTACAGCTTTGCCGTCGATAGTAACCAACTTGTTTGTTTTATTGATTTGTAGTTTTTTGAAATCAATAAAATTGCTCTTGGGAGATTTTTCCCGTTTTTCTCTGTTGAGATATCCTGAACTCCTCGCAAGAACTGCGTTTACCCTTGCAATAACCTCTTTTACAGAAAATGGCTTAGAAATATAATCATCTGCTCCCAGGTTAAATCCCTTAAGCTTATCACTCTCCTGATCTTTAGCCGAGATGAATATTATAGGAATATCCTTGCTGAAATCCTCCCTTACAAGCTCCGCAAGTTTAAAGCCTGAAATTGCACCCATCATAACATCAAGCAAAAGAATATCGTAATTGTTCTTTAGCTTGGAATAGGCCTCTTCTGCAGAAAAGGCAACATCGGCAATGAAACCGGCACTTTTAAGATTGAAGCTGAGGATTTCGCACAAATCCTCCTCGTCGTCAACTATTAGTATTTTTTTCTTTTCCATATTACAAAGGTAAGTTATTGTAACAATCTGTTAACAAAGAGGGCTTTTTCGTAAAAATATCTTAATCTTTTTGTATTACTGTCGTAACATTGGGTAGATACTTTTGTCATCGTAAATATAAATAATTATTGTGGTGAAATTATCATTAAAGATTACTGTAATATCAGTAGCAGTTTTTTTCTTAAATCTCAATACCCTTATTGCGCAGTCAAATTCAGTTCTTGAAGGTACCATTATTGACAAGGCAACAGGAGAGCCCGTTATTGGGGCAACAATTTTTTTCCCGGAATTAAAGAAGGGGGCAACTACCGATCTTGATGGGATATATAAGGTAGATAACCTGCCTTCAGGGAGACATCGTGCCGAAGTTGGGGGAATTAGTTATCAAACCATTGTTGTTGAAGATCTTGATATTCTCTCCGGTAAAAATCTTTTTGATGTGGCCCTGGAGGTGTCGGCAAACTTACTAAACGAAATTACCGTGACCTCTGTCAGGAGAATGAACTCCGAAATTGCGGTTATTATGGCTGCCAGAACATCAAATGTGGTAATGAGCGGGATGTCGGGAAGAGAGATCAGTAAATCACAGGACAGAAATGCAGCTGAGGTTGTTAGAAGAATTCCCGGAGTATCGGTAATTGGAGACCGATATATTATTATCAGGGGCTTGCCCAGCAGGTACAATAATGTTTGGATAAATAACTCTTCTGTACCCAGTACTGAGGCAGATTCCAGATCATTTTCGTTTGATATGCTCCCATCTTCTCAACTGGAAAGCATAATGATTGTAAAATCTCAGTCTGCTGAAATTCCATCTGACTTTTCAGGAGGATTTGTAAAAATAACAACAGGCAGTATGCCTGACAAAAACGAATTTAGTATATCATATGGAACGGGTATTAACACTGTTACACATTTTAATGATCAGTTGAGAACCAAATCAACTACAGCAGACTATTTTGGACTAAGTGGCAGAGAGAGGGGGCTTAAATCTATTGTTCCTGAACGAATGGATAACAATAACTCAACTCAGGTAACAGAGATTACCAGAAACGGTTTCAGAGAGGAGTGGGGAGTTGTAAAGGGTAGTGCTTTACCCGACCAAAGGTTTTCTATGATGTTCAACGGTGCAGGGCAATTGAAAAACGGGACAAAAACAGGCCTTATTGCAGCTGTGAACTACACAAGAAGTTCACAGAGCTATATTGATATGCTAAATGCCAGATTTGGAGTATATAATATAGTCTCGGATAATCCGGAATTTATATATAATTATAAAGACAACCAGTATTCAGTAGATACCAGGTTAGGAGCAATGGTAAATCTCTCTTTTCTAAAAGGTTCGAATAAATTAGAGTTCAGAAATATCTTAAACATTCTCGGAAAAAGCAGATATACCGAGAGAGAGGGGTGGCAAAATGTAAGTGCAAGATATAATCAGCAGAAACAGGAGTATCTATATACAAACCGGACAACCTACACAGGTCAGATTGCAGGGAGTCACAATGCCGGAAGAGGTGATATTGACTGGAACGTATCTTACTCCTATGCCGGAATGGATCAGCCTGACAGAAAAATTATTAACAGAGAGGAGAATCTCATTTTTGGAGATGATTATTATGGGAAGATGGCTATAGATCAAAATGAGATTACCAGGGATTTTGTAAAACTTAATGAGCATATTGTTTCACCAGCTGTGAATTTAAAAATGCCGGTTAACAGAGGTGGAGTTATTCCAATAGAAATTAAAGCCGGAGTATATGGAGAGTATAAAAACAGAAACTATACTAACAGGCAGTTTTTATACAGGTATAACAGATATGGAGTTCCGGAGAACTTTGTTTACGGTAATGTGGTAAATGAGATTCTTCGTCCTGAAAACTACTCTGCTGACAAACTCTATATTTATGAAGACACTGATAACAGAAACAGCTATAAAGGAGAAAATTACAACGGAGCCGGCTACCTATCGATGAAGGCCGTTAAAGATAAAATTACTTTATTACTTGGATTGAGAGCCGAAGCGGGAAGCATTGTTCTTACAAGCTATGATAAGATTTATGAATTTTCAACAGTAAAAAAGAGTTATGACTTTTTTGATCTCTTTCCCTCTGTTAATGCATCATATAATATTAATAAGAAAGAGCTCTTTAGAGTTGCTTATGGAAAATCGGTTAACAGACAAGAGTTTAGAGAGCTTTCGTCATCGGTTTATTACGATTTCACCCTGTTTTCGGACGTTAAGGGTAATCCCAACCTCAAACAGGCTACTATTCATAATGTAGACATCAGATATGAGCGTTACCCTTCAAACAGCGAATATGTAACACTCGCTCTATTCTATAAAAAATTCAAAAACCCTATCGAGTGGACCTATCTGGATGCCGGTGGTTCATATACATATACATTCGAAAATGCAAAAGAGGCCAATAACTGGGGCTTTGAGGCTGATATAAAGAGATCTCTGGCATTTATGGGCCTTAAAAATTTTAGTGCAGGACTTAATGCTGCCTATATCTTTAGCAAGGTTAAATTTGATAGTGAGCGTTCTCTTGAAAGAGACAGAGCCATGCAGGGGCAATCACCCTATATAATAAACACATCGCTTTTCTATGACAATGACAAATCGGGCATAAGTGCAGCAATTCTTTACAACAGAATAGGAAAGAGGATTGTAGGTATCGGTAGAGCGGATACAGGTTCGGGAGCCTCTGTTAATAACGATGTGCCGGACACATATGAGCTCTCAAGAGACATTATAGATATAACTGTTGCAAAAAGAATCGGGAAAAGTATGGAGATAAAATTTGGAGCAAAAGATATTCTAAATCAGAAAATTGTATTTGAACAGTATCCTAAATACTTAGATAATTCCGGAAATATGCAGGAGAGAAATCAGGTATCAAAAAGCTTCAGACCCGGAGCCTCATATACCCTTGCTCTCCAGATTAAATTTTAATAACCAATCAACAAAATAAATCAATATGAAAACCAAAAAATTACTCATGTTCATTACTGCTCTTGCAGTAACACTGACCACCGCACTTTCATGTCAAAAAGATGACCCTAAGCCTGATCCATCAGAGCAGGAGCAGATTATATTCGAAGGTAATGTTATTGGGAACGGATCTCAGGAGTTTGAGATCAAGGGAAACCATATTCTCAAAAAGGGAAAATATGTTTTAAAAGGATGGATCTATATTACCGATGGTGCATCCCTCACTATTGAACCGGGTACAATTATCCGAGGAGACAAGGAGACAAAAGCTGCACTTATAGTTGAGACTGGAGGTAAAATATTTGCCCAGGGAACAGCTGACGAACCTATTGTATTTACATCCAATCAGCCGGCTGGCTCAAGAAAACCGGGAGACTGGGGTGGTGTGGTTATTTGCGGTAAAGCAAGGAATAATAAAACCGAGATGATTATCGAAGGTGGCCCAAGATCGAAACATGGTGGAAATAATGATAATGATAACTCAGGAGTACTCTCTTATGTGAGAATTGAGTTTGCAGGTTACCCGTTTAAAACAGACCAGGAGATTAATGGTCTAACAATGGGCTCAGTAGGCAGTGGTACAAAAATAGAGTATGTGCAGGTCTCATATTCAAATGATGATGCCTTTGAGTGGTTTGGTGGTTCTGTAAATTCAAAATACCTGATCTCTTACCATGCATGGGATGACGATTTTGATACTGATGCCGGCTTTACAGGCAAAATTCAGTTTGGACTGATTGTTAAAAATCCAAAAATTGCCGACGTTTCAAGGTCAAATGGATTTGAATCGGATAATAACGCTGATGCCCCTAATCAACAGCCTGTTACCTCTCCCGTTTTTTCAAACATTACAATTATAGGCCCTATTGGTCAGGATCCGGCCTTTGTAAACACATCTGCCTATATTGACGGTGGTGTCTACAATCCAAATAACGGATCTAAACTAGGTCAGCATCAGGCAGCAATTCAAATAAGAAGAGGCTCAAATCTTAGTCTGTATAACTCTGTAGCAGTAGGATTCCCTGTAGGTATTGCAATTTGTAACGACAAGGGTTCTCAAACTCAGGAGGCAGCTACAGCGGGTAATGTAAGGCTTAAAAACAATATTTTCGCTGCCATGACAATTCTTGGATCCGATAAAGACGGTTCATACAAAGATTCACTCTCGACAGATGCCACAGTATTTATTAAAAGTGCACCTGAATCATTCTCGTCAACATTCTTTAAGCAGGCTGCAAACAACAATCAACTTCTTACAGCGTTGAGTGCTGTTATGCTCAAGCAACCAAATTCTTTGGCAGCCGGAGCAAACTGGGCACCATTGGCAGGCAGTCCTGTACTTAATAAAACAGGATTGTTCACCGATACAAAAGTATCAGACTCATTTTTCAACAATGTTACATTTATTGGGGCTTTCAGAAGTGATGCTGCAGCAGACAACTGGACAGCCAAGTGGAGTAACTTTGATCCTCAAAATACAGCCTATTAATTTGAGGAGATCATTTCTAAGTTAGGTTAAGTTAATGTTTTTTAAAAAGGCCCAGTTCTGTGGCCTTTTTTTCCATTAACTGCATAGCCTCCTGCAGATCGTTTCCAATAACACCGTCGAGAATTGCGTTTTTGATGAACTCCTTTATTAACCCGACCTCTCTTCCCGGAGGAATCCCGTAACTCTCCATAATAATCTCCCCTGTGATTGGATTTACAAAGTTTCGGACAGCATCTTTGGCCTCTACCTCTATTAACTTTTCACGTACGGATTTAAAATTGCTTTTGTGTTTTTTGACAGTACCCTCGTTTTTTGAAGTAATGTCAGCTTCACACAGCTTCATAAGATTATCAATGTCATCTCCGGCATCAAACAGAAGCCTCCTTACTGCAGAGTCTCCAACCTCATCCTGAACAAGGGCAATTGGGCGCAGATGCAGAGCTACCATCTTTTGAACAAACTTCATCTTTTCATTAAGCGGCATCTTTAGCTGCTTGAATATCTTTGCTACCATTTTTGCACCAATATGGTCATGCCCGTGGAAGGTCCAACCTATACCGGGTTCATATTTTTTGGTGACTGGTTTTGCAATATCATGTAAAAGTGCCGCCCATCTAAGCCATAAATCATCGCTGGTATGAGCCAGATTGTCTAGAACCTGAAGGGTGTGGGAGAAATTATCTTTATGACCTTTTCCATCAAGTGTCTCAACTCCTTTAAGGTTAACCACCTGTGGTAGAATTAATTCCAGAAGTCCTGTGGAGTCCATGAGGTAAAGTCCTACTGAGGGCTTTGGTGAGAGTAATATTTTGTTGAGCTCATCTGTAACTCTTTCGTGAGAAAGGATATTGATTCTCTCTCTGTTTCTCTTTATGGATTCAATAGAATCCGGAACGATTGTAAATGAGAGCTGAGTAGCAAACCGAATGGCTCTAAGCATTCTTAATGGGTCATCGCTGTATGTGGTGTCAGGATCGAGTGGTGTTCTTATGAGTTTCCTTTCAAGATCGCCAACTCCGTCAAAAGGGTCGGAAAGAGCTCCGAAGTCCTCCTCCTGAAGGCTGAATGCCAAAGCATTAATTGTAAAATCTCTTCTTAGCTGATCATCTTCAATTGACCCGTTTTCAACTATTGGATTCCTTGAATTTGAGCGGTACGACTCCTTTCTGGCACCCACAAACTCTATCTCCATATCCCTCCACTTAATCATGGCTGTTCCAAAGTTTTTGAAAACAGTGACATTCACTCCTAATTTCCCGGCTACTGCCTGAGCAAGTTCAATTCCGCTGCCTTCGACAACTATGTCAATATCTTTGCTCTTTCTTTTCAGGAGAGTGTCTCTCACATAGCCGCCAATGACATATGCCCTGACTCCTAACTCTTTTGCCTGTTCGGATGTGATTTTAAAAATTTTCTTATTTAAGAAGCTCATTATACTGTGGTATCTTGTCAAGGTAAATGTACCGGGATTCTATGTGGTTAAATTTCGCGAAAAAAGTGTCAACGCCATTTGTTACAAGCAGATAGTCAACTTTAAGGGACATGTTATATCTGAGTATTTGCTCAAAAGTATCACGCCTTACAGGCACGTATGGCGCCTTACACTCTGCCAGTAAAATGGGTTTTGCCTGATTGTTAAAAACTACCAAATCTCCCCTGTACTTCAGTTTGTTAATGGTAACAGAGTATTCACAACTCATCATATGGAGAGGATAGCCGTAATGACCGGATAAAAGTGTTATTAACTGCTGTCTTACCCCCTCCTCAGGAGTAAGTGCAACCCTCTTTTTTCTGACCGGATCAAATATGGTATCCTTCATTGTTACCCAATTACCCGGCAAAGATATAAAATTTGCTCTGTTTACCCTTTTTGCATAATTTAGCCGTTGATAAACTATGGGAAAAAAAGAGATTGAAAGCAGCGTAAAAAATTTCGAAGTTATTCTGGAAAAAATAAGGTCCGGAATCTTCGAGCCCTTTTATGTTTTAATGGGTGAGGAGCCCTATTATTCAGATATTATAACCTCTGAGATTGCATCAAGGGCACTTACTGAAGAAGAGAAGGGTTTTAATCAGCTTATACTTTACGGATCTGATGTAACAGCGGCCAAAGTTGTTGAGGCTGCAAGGCGGTTTCCTATGCTGGCTTCAAGACAGGTTGTTATTGTGAAAGAGGCTCAAATGATGGGTAAGCCCGACGATCTTGAGCACTATTTTAAGTCACCAATGCCTACGACACTTCTTGTTCTGTCATTCACCAACAAATCGCTGGATAAAAGAACATCTCTGTACAAGACAGCAGTTGCAAATGGAATGGTCTTTGAATCATATCCGCTGTACGACGACATGGTTTATCCATGGATTGAGAGATATCTTAAAATAAAAGGCTTTTCAATCTCTCCTGAAGCAGGAATGTTAATGGCTGATCACTGTGGTACAGAGCTGAGAAAGCTGGTTCTGGAGTTGGATAAACTTATAACAAATCTGCCACAGGGGGAGAAAAAGGTAGAGAGTACTCATGTTGAGGAGAACATAGGGATAAGCAGAGAGTACAATGTTTTTGAACTTACAAAGGCAATTTCGTTTAGAGATTCGGCAAAAGCTTATAAGATAGTTAAACACTTTGGTGCCTCTCCAAGACAATATCCATTGGTGTTGACAATGTCTGCACTTTTTATGCACTTTGGCAGAATTCTGAAATATCATGCCTCCTGCAGTGGCGGGTCAAAACCTGCAAAAGGAGAGCTTGCCTCCTACCTTGGTATAAACCCATATTTTATGCCGGAATATGATACAGCATTGAGAAATTATCCCCTTATTAAATGTATGGAGGCAATATCCCTCATTAGAAAATATGACTCAAAGAGCAAAAGTTCGCAAAGGGGTGAGGCAGAAGATGGCGAACTTCTCTCAGAGCTGATATTCAAGCTTATGCACTGATTGCGATAGTTGTCAATTAATCTGTAATAACTCTCTCAACCCTTGAAGAAATTGAGGTAAATACCTCGTATGTAATGGTTTTTAGAGCTGTTGCAATGACGCTTGGATGAGGGTTATCTCCAAATAGAGTAACCTCATCTCCAGGTTTAACATCTATCCCGGTTACATCAATCATTAGAGTATCCATGCATATGTTTCCGATGGTTGGTGCCAGTTTCCCGTTAACCATAAAACTTACGGCCCCCCTTCCGAGGTGACGGTTTACTCCATCTGCATAGCCAACCGGTATAGTAGCAATGGTTTTTCCATTTTCTCCAACAATACCGTGTCTTCCATACCCAACGGTACCCTCAGAAACCTGTTTAACCTGTATTACCGGAGCGGCAAAAGTGGCAGCAGGTTTTAATTTGCTTTGATCAACATAACTTGTACCGTAAATTCCTATGCCGAGTCGTACCATATCCATTTGTGCTTCAGTAAAGCGCTCAATTCCAGATGAATTAAGAATGTGCCTCATAACAGGATATGATATATTCGAGATTATCTCCTGAGACATTTCGTTGAATTTCTGAATTTGGGTGCGTGTAAAATCATCGTGCTTCGATTCATCTGCAGCAGCAAGATGAGAAAACACCGATTTAACCCTCAGCTGAGGATTCTTTTTTAAAATGTCTATAAGTGAATTCAGAGACTCTTTTTCAAATCCCACCCTCTGCATACCGGTATCCAGCTTAATATGCACAGGATAGCTGTTAATGCCTCTCTTTTTGAGCTCATCTGCCATCTCAAGGGCAGACTCTTTGTTGATTAGACTAGGTTCCAGCGAATGGTCAATTATCTCTCCAAAATAGCCAAATCCAGGGGTTAGAACAATTATCGGCTTTTTAATACCGCCTATTTTGAGTTTTATTCCCTCAATGGGGTGAGCCACTCCAAAATAGTCTGCTCCAAAACCTTCACAAAGCTTTGCTATCTCTGTGTCTCCTGCACCATATCCATTGGCCTTTACAAGTACCAATAGTTTTGTTTGAGGATTTAATTTTGAGCGGAAAAAATTGTAGTTGTGTAGAAGTTTTGATCTGCTGATTTTAAGCTGGGCATGTCTCATTGTGAAAATTTTACCGTGTAAAGTTATAAATTGTTTAAAAATTTGTTTTTAATATTGAAAAACTTTATACATTAGCAGCCTGAAATGAGACAATTTTTAAAATATAACAAAATGAAATTCAAATCATTATTCGCGTTTTTAGCACTTGCCGCTACAGTTGTGTCATGCGGTAAAAAAGAGGCATCAGTATCAGAAAAACTGGTTGGAAACTGGACAGGAACCAACAACATCGAAATTACAATTACTGATTCAACCGGTAACACAGTTATTCAGGAGATATCTGCCCCAATTGATTTTGAATATCTTGCAGATTCAACTTTTACAGCTCTTATTACAATTAATGAGTCTATTACATTCAAATTCGGAGGTATTGCCGAGGTGACTGATTCTCTTGTTAAATTTACCGGAACATACACAGCAAACAGTATTATGGATATGACCGGTGACCTGGTTTACAATGAGGACAAAACAGTTGCAATTAGCTACAGAGCTCATAATCCTGAAGGAAATGTAATAATCAGCGGAAAAGCAGCAGTAAACCCAAAGCAGTAAAAGCAAGGGTTAACCCTCCTGTGAATGCTGCCCGGTAAGGGCATTAAAACAATGGCGGCAAATTGGTTCGTAGCTCTCTTTTTCACCGAGAACAACCAATTTGTCGCTTTTTGTAAGCCTGTGTGAATGGTGAGCAAGGTTTCCGCACCTTACGCAAATTGCGTGAACCTTTGTTACATACTCGGCAACAGCCATCAAAGAGGGCATTGGGCCAAATGGTTTACCCAGATAGTCCATATCCAGACCGGCAACAATCACTCTTACTCCCGAAGCGGCAAGTTTCTGGCATACATCAATAATTCCGGGATCAAAGAACTGGGCCTCATCAATAGCAACAACATCAACATCAGAGGCATAAAGGAGAATACTTGCAGAAGAGTCAACAGGGGTAGATCTTATGCTGTTTGAGTCATGCGATACCACCTCTTCAAGAGAATAGCGCACATCAATCATCGGTTTGAAAATCTCGACCCTGAGGTTGGCAAATTTAGCCCTCTTCAGCCTCCTTATAAGCTCCTCTGTCTTGCCTGAGAACATAGAGCCGCATATGACCTCGATCCATCCGGCTTTTTTTGCATTTTCCAGAAACATTTTGATTACTTTTGTATGTGATGCAAAGATAAAAAAGTTGAGATGCTTAACCCCAATAAAATTTCAGAAATTAAGATTATAATTGACCAGTTCGTTAAAGATATTGACTCTTTAGGAGAAACAGAACTGGTATCTCCTCTCAAATGGGAGGAGCTTTTTATAACAACTTCGTTAATAAGAGAGAAGTTATTTACTTTAAAAACAGAGCAGGAGAGGCTTTACTATAAGCAACTTATCTCGGAATTAAAAGAGAATGAGGCAAATTTTAGTATAACTCCGACGCTTGAGACGAAGCATGTTGTGAGTCAGATTGACCCGATTGACCCGATTGATTCGGTTGATCCGGTTGAAGTTCTTGTGTCAATTGATAAAACAGAACCGCAGGATGAGTTGACAATTAAGCCTGCAGGCAAAGAGCAGTTTGTTATTGAAACAGATGATACTTTAACCGATGATTCAGATGACGGAGAGCTGGAGTTTGACTTCACAGAAGATTTCAAACCAGTTAACGATACTGCAAAATCTGTCGTTCCCGAATGGATGAGAGACATACCCGGACCAAAGGTTGAAGATATTCACTACGCAGTTACACTAAACGATAAACTCTTTTTTATCAGAGAACTCTTTAAAGGTGATGAAGATCAATATCGCCTGAGTCTTCAAAGACTTAATGAGATGACCTCAATGAAAGAGGCACTTGAATATACCAGAAATGCCTTTACTCACTGGGACGAAGAGTCAAATGCAGTTTATCGTTTTTATATGCTCCTGAGGAGGAGGTACAATGGCTAAACTCTTCATAGTACCAACACCAATTGGTAATCTCGAAGATATCACTCTCAGGGCTATCAGGATTCTCAAAGAGGCTGACCTTATTCTTGCTGAGGATACACGAACCAGCAGCACCCTTATGAAAAGGTATGAGATTGGCGTTCATATGGAATCTCACCATAAATACAATGAGCACAAGAGCGTAGAGAAAATTACAGAGAAGATACTTTCAGGGATGAATATCGCACTGATAAGTGATGCAGGAACACCTGGAATTTCTGATCCCGGTTTTTTGCTTGTCCGAGAGTGCCTTGAGAAGGGAATTGAGGTTGAAACTCTGCCCGGTGCAACAGCGTTTGTTCCTGCATTGGTAAATTCGGGCTATCCGGCAGACAGATTCTGTTTTGAAGGGTTTCTGCCAATGAAAAAGGGTCGTCAGACTCGGCTCAAAGAGTTGGCAGCTGAATCAAGAACAATGATTTTTTACGAATCACCATACCGTCTGGTAAAGACTCTTACTCAACTGGCCGAATTTCTTGGACAAGAGAGAGAGGCTGCAGTTTCAAGAGAGATATCAAAATTTCACGAAGAGAACAAAAGGGGGACACTGTTGGAGCTTGCCAACTGGTACTCTGCAAATGAGCCCAAGGGAGAAATTGTAATTGTGGTCTCTGCAAAAAGGAAAGAGTCAAGGCAGCAGGAGGAGTAGCGATTTTTACACATATTCTAATTAAAAATGCAAAAGAGGAGGAGGAGAGATGAAGAAGAGAATTGCATCAAAGGAGTTATCGGGAGTCCTGATACTCATTTTTACTGTTTTATTTTTACAGACAATAGTTTTTCTGTTCAGACCTTCAGGAGCAACCAAAGAGTCTGTCGCGTCATCTGTAAATAAGGAGCCGGGTACTCAAAACAACCCGGAGAAGTCATTAAAAAACCAAACCCATAGCTGGGCAGGTAACAACCGGGCAGTTAATAACAGGTCAGGTATTGACCAATCAAGTCAAAACCAATCAAGTCAAAACCAATCGGGTCAGAACAAAACGAGCGGAGACAGAATAACCAACAGCAGATCATCTGCAAAAGAGCAGGTTGCCGAGCTTTTTTTCTTTGACCCCAATACCGTTTTAAAAGATGAGCTTATCCGTTTGGGAATGACAGAAAAACAGGCATCAGTTGTATTAAATTACAGATACAGAGGGGGAAAATTCAGAGATAAAGAGGATTTTAGAAAAATTTACTCAGTAAGCGACCAACTCTATTCAACGGTACAGGACTACATTGTAATTAAGCAATCAGAGGACAATATCAAGCACTCTGTGTATAATTCAAATCAGTCTGGAAATGATTTTAAACAATCCGGGAACAGTTTTAAGCCACCAGATAATAATTTTGACCAATCGGCGAACAATTATAATCAATCTGAGACAAATTTTGCAACAGCTGGAGTATATCAAAATGTTGGGAGAGAATGGAGAGAAGAGGAATTTCTATTGGAGTTGAATGGTGCAGATTCAGCAGATCTTACAAAACTTAAGGGAATTGGACCATACTACGCATCAAAGATTCTAAGATACCGTGAAAGGCTGGGGGGATTCGTTCATCCCGGTCAATTAACTGAAATTAGAGGCATTGACTCTGAAAGATATATGATGTTTTCCGGGAATGTTTTTGTAGACACTACAATGGTTGAAAAACGTGATCTGGCAACAGCCACATACTCTCAACTTTCTTCAAATCCTTACATAGGCTCTTACATTGCACGTGCAATAATAAGATATGCCGAAAGAAATGAGGGGCAGAAAATTTCAATAACAGACCTCCTGACGAAGAACATTATTAAGAGAGAGTTGTATAATATTCTTCGCATATATTTCAGATAAATGGTGTAGAATCGTATATTTGTTACACTTTTTCAAAACCAAAGAATAATATGGACATAATCACCTGCCAAAATGTTGTCAAGAAGTTTAATGATTTTACAGCTCTTGACAATGTAAGTATCTCTGTTCCAAAAGGAAAGATTTTCGGACTTCTTGGACCGAACGGTGCCGGTAAGACTACTCTTATCAGAATCATGAACCAGATTACACTCCCCGATTCCGGAGAGGTGCTGTTTAATGGAGTAAAACTTCAAAGAGATGATATCTCATACATAGGATACCTTCCGGAGGAGCGAGGGTTATATAAGAAGATGAAGGTTGGAGATCAGGCATTATACCTTGCCCGTCTGAAAGGTTTGAGCAAAGAGGAGGCAACCAGGGAGCTAAAGCATTGGTTCATAAAATTCGGAATTCAGGCCTGGTGGAACAAAAAGGTTGAGGAACTTTCAAAGGGTATGGCCCAAAAGGTGCAGTTTATCTGCACCATTCTTCACAAACCTTCGTTACTTATTCTTGATGAGCCATTCAGCGGTTTTGACCCTGTTAATGTACAGCTTGTTAGAAATGAGATACTTCAAATGAAAGATGCCGGAACTTCGGTTATTCTCTCTACACACAATATGGAATCTGTAGAAGAACTTTGTGACAATATTGCACTGATTAATAAAGCAAAACTGATAATCACCGGAGAGCTTGACCAGATAAGACGAGACCACGGGAAAAACGAAGTTGAGGTTATTTACAGATCATCAGCCCCGTATGCTTTTGCCGGGAGCGATCTTATCTCACTTGTAAATCAGGAGGAGACCAAAAGAGGCTACCGAGCAATACTTGAGGTTAAAAAAGATGCTTGTTCTTCAGAGATTTTAAGAAGCCTTGTTTCAGAAGTTGACATACTCTCGTACAGAGAACTGATTCCAAGGATGAATGATATTTTTATTAAACTGGTTAGCTAAAGGAGGGAATAGAATATGAAAACAAATAAACTTTTTCTGATTATATCACGTGAATTTCTGATACGTGTTAAAAAGAGGTCATTCATCATAATGACAATTCTTACTCCTCTTTTATTTGCCGCTCTAATTGTGATGCCATCGCTCATAATGACCTTATCTTCAGGGAATAAGGGGCAACAAATTCTTGTTGTTGACAGATCGGAACTTTGTCAGCCCTTTTTCGAAAACACCGAAGAGTACACCTATTCCTTTGATAAAAATGCTGATATAGAATCAATTAAAAAAGATTTCCCTGATGACCTATATGCGGCTGTAGAAATTTCAGCTCCGGACTCAATGTTTAACGTATCTGTTTCTACCATCTCTACAAAGCAGATGAATATTGATACAAAAAAACAGATTGAGAGAAATGTCCAGAAGGCAATGGAGAAGAGTAAACTTGAAAGGTACAACATAGATAATCTGGACAATATCCTAAAAGACATTCGTACAGATGTTTCTGTAAAGACTTTCACCTTGTCTGATTCCGGAGAGGAGAAGGAGGGAATGGTTGAACTGTACATGGGTATAGCCTATATCCTGAGCTTTATGATCTATATGTTCATCTTTATGTTCGGCTCAATGGTTATGCGGGGTGTTATAGAGGAGAAGACAACCAGAATTGTGGAGGTTATCGTATCGTCAGTTAAGCCTTTTGAATTGATGCTTGGTAAAATACTTGGAGTTGGTTCGGTAGCACTGCTTCAGTTTCTGATTTGGATAGTACTTACAGGAGGGATAATTTTTGGAGCACAGGCTATAATGGGAGCCGATAAACTTGCTGAGAGCAATGAACTTGTACAGCAGATGGCTGCCGGGCAGAGTGCAACTGACGCAATAATGCCACTTACAGCAGAATCCACCCCAATAGATAATATAATGGCTTCGCTTGCAAATGTACCGATAGCCAGAATACTTACCGCCTTTATCCTCTACTTCCTTTTGGGATACCTGCTCTACGCAGCACTCTTCTCAGCAGTAGGCTCAGCAGTTGATAACGAGGCAGACACACAGCAGTTGATACTGCCTGTGACGCTACCACTTATAATTGGTCTCTTTATAATGATTCATACTTTCCAGTATCCCGACAGCTCACTCTCTTTCTGGGGTTCGATGATACCTTTTACCTCACCTATGGTTATGATGGCAAGGGTTCCTTTTGGCGTACCGGCCTGGGAACTTGCACTATCGCTTGCTCTGCTTATAGGGACATTTATATTCATGACCTTTGTCTCTGCAAAAATTTACAGGGTTGGAATTTTGATGTACGGTAAAAAAGCTAACTGGAAAGACCTTATAAAATGGCTCAAATATTAATTATTTGATTATTTTTAAGAAAAAAATGAAAAGATATATATACTCTTTGGTAGCTCTGATATTTCTGCTGCCTGTTACTATTTTGTCTCAGGAGCTCAATTTCAGTTACAAAGCTACCCGGGTTCTTATGGATTCAACTTGGGACAGGAATAATGAGCCTGTCGTTAAAGGCATTATTGAATTTTTTAAACCCGAAATGGACATAATTATGCAGCAGGTGATAGGGGAGTCAGAGGTTGAGATGCGCTCTTCAAGACCTGAGTCTCTGCTTTCAAACTTTGCTGCTGACCTTTTACTGGATTACGGAAGAGAAAAGAGTTCGGGACATGTTGATTTCTCCCTTACAAATTTTGGTGGTCTCAGAGCTTCCCTTCCAAAGGGTCCCGTAAGGAGATATGACATCTTCTCTATCTTTCCGTTTGAAAATTACGTAGTTGTAATTGATGTGTCAGGCGTTTCGGTACGAACTCTTTTTGAGTCGTTTGCAAGAAACAGAGTAGAGGCATTTTCTCATAATGTTCAGTTGGAGATCAAGGGAGGAGCACTTAAAGATGTTTTAATTGACGGCCAGCAGATTGATGATAGTAAAACTTACCGTATTGTCACTATTGATTTTCTCATGAGTGGTGGCGACAACTTACTTGCTCTCAAGGATGCGACTGCAGTTGAACAGACCGGTGCGCTTCTAAGAGATGCTGTTATTGAGAGTATAGAAGCTCTGACAGCCAAAAAGAAAAAAATCACCTCGGCAATTACCAAAAGAGTAAAAATTGAGGAGTAGAAAGAGCACTAAGTAAATTCAATGAATACAAGATACTTTAAAATTATAACTGGATAATTCATTATTAATCAATACAATCTAAGATTAATGTCAAAAATAACTTAAGATATTTTGATTAATAAAAACTGCCAAAAACATTAATAACTTGTACAAATGAAAATCATACATATAATACGTAAAATTGCCCTTGTTGCCCTTTTTGTTGCTGCAGCGGCATTTACATTTGCGCAGGACCTTGTCATTCTGCACACAAATGATGTCCACAGCAATATTGAGCCATTATCAAGCGGTAGGAATGCCGGTTTCGGAGGTTTTCAGAGAAGAGCCAACTATATTCAGAGTATAAAGGAGAGACATCAAAATGTCCTGGTGCTGGATGCCGGTGACTACAATCAGGGCACTCCATACTATACCCTTTTTGGTGGAAAGATGGAGATTATGCTCTATAATGCAATGGGGTATGATGCCGTTTGCCTTGGAAACCACGAATTTGACGATGGTCAGGAGGTTCTGGCTAAGAGACTACAAGAGGCAGACTTTGTTACACTTTGTGCAAATTACGACTTCTCTTCAAGTCCGTTAAAAGGGATTGTTAAACCATATACAATTATCAATAAGGGTGGTTATAAAATTGGAATAATTGGAGTATTGCTTGATCTCAGAGGATATGTTTCAGAGAAGGCAAGAGAGGGCATTAAATACAAGAACCCGACTCCAATAGTTAACAAATTGGCCAAAAAGCTAAAGAAAAAAGATGGTTGTGATCTTGTAATTGTCTTAAGCCATCTGGGATTTGACGGAGGATCTAAAGAGAGGCCTGCAGATGTTAATCTTGCCAAGAGCGTCAAAAATGTAGATATTATAATCGGAGGCCACTCACACACATTTCTCGAAGAGCCTGTTATCGTGAAAGACAAAGCAGGCAAAGGAGTAATTGTAAACCAGACAGGTGCCCACGGCGTCTACACCGGCCGAATTGATATTACATTTATGAAATGATTCTCCGCGCCAGTTTTGGACATGTGTTTGTAATACAGAAAATTTAAAAAGAGACTTTTGTAAAACTCTATACATTTTACGAAAGTCTCTTTTTTAAAGCGCTTAATTCTAGGTAGTTGTCCAAAACTGGCGCGGAGATTATTTTGTTTTGTTTGTGTATTTGTAGCGTTTAATTTTGTGTGTGGCTGTCTTTTCAAACTGCTCGGGGTGATCAACCACTACATTTATTTTTGAGAATTTGTTTACACGGGCATTTACATAGTCGTAGACCTCTTTCTTGAGGTGATCAAGCTTCTCATGAAAGGCTTTCATTACCTCTTCTTTTTTCTCATCGTATGATTGCATCAGATCATCTTTGGTCTTTGAAAACTCCTCTTTCTTCTCTTCGTAGGCCTTGATTATCTCCTCTTTCTTCTCGTCATATGAGTGCTTTAACTCATCTTTGGTCTTGTAATAGGCAGCTATTGCCTCGTCCTTTGCCTCTATAAGAGATTTAAGTTTATCAGGGTTGAAATGAACCAGAGCAACAAGTTTACCATCGTAAAGAGTCACCAGCGATTCGGCTACCATTGAGTGACCGTTGATTATTGATTCGATCTCCTCAGGATAAATGTTCTCACCGCTTGGACCAAGAATCATATTATTGAGACGACCTTTGATAAAGAGGCGACCCTCTTTGTCAAATATTCCCAAATCTTTTGTGCGGAACCAGCCATCTTCTGTAAATGCCTGGACAGTGGCCTCCGGGTTTTTATAGTATCCCATCATTACATTTGGACCTTTAGCAACAATTTCACCTTCTCCTGTTTCAGGATTGGGGTCATTGATTTTAAGCGTTACTCCATGGACAGATGGGCCTGTTGACTGAAGTTTTGTCTTTCCTACAACAGCACCTGCCAGCAGCGGAGAGGTCTCTGTGAGACCATAACCTATTGCGTAAGGGAATTTTGCCTCATGCAAAAATCGTTCAACCTCAGGGTCAAGTTTTGCTCCTCCAATTCCAAAGAAACGAAGATTTCCACCAAATGTCTTCATAAGCTTCTTCCCGGCAACCTTGTTTAAAAGTTTTCTGCCAAAAGTTGTCTTGTAAAGTGTTCTGGTAACAGGGCTGGCGTTGAATTTTGGTAATACCGAGTTCCTGTATATCTTTTCAATTATCATAGGAACGCTCAATATAGTTGTTGGGCGTGACTCCTTGAGTGCATTCATCAGAATTGTAGGGGTAGGGGCCTTCTCAATATAGAAAACCTTGGAACCGGTTGCCATTGGAAGCAGCATACATAAACTGCTTTCAAGTGTATGAGAAAGCGGAAGCAACGAAAGCCATACATCCCATTCAAAGCCGGGTCTTAGTATGCATGCAGAGTAAAGATGTTTGCACAGATTACCGTGGCTTAGCATTACTCCTTTAGAGTTTCCTGTTGTTCCTGATGTGTATATTATTACTGCAAGATCTTCCTCTGATGAGGTTTTGATTTCAGCTTTTTGTTCTGTTACTAATCCACGGATTGGGGTTAGAGTGTCAATGTCAATAACTACCTTGAAAGTTTTAAGAGTCTCTTCGGCAACTTTATACATTAACCTCTGTGAAATAAAGAGGGCTGAAGCTTCGGCATGCTCTATGATGTTTTTAATCTCAAAATCAGAGAAATCCGGCAGTAAAGGTACTGATACCCTGCCAAAGGCAGTGGTGGCAAAATATGCAACCGGCCAGTTAGGCATGTTCTGACTCAATATAGCAATCTTGTCGTCAGGACTAACTCCGTAGCTCGCAAGCATATCTGATACCTCTGAAGTTTTGGCCCCAAATTCTTCGTAAGTGTAAGATTGGCCGTTTATATATGAGAATGCACTATTGTTCTTGTAAGTTGTTGTACAATAAGTAAATAAATCTCTTAAAGTACCAAATTGAGGAAAGTTCATTTTTATGTATTATATATAGTCGGTGTAATTATGTGCAATAATCATTCCAAATTATTGCAGGTCATTTCCTGTCAAAAACATCTTCGGGTGTTTCCCTTCAACGCCCTTATCTTTATACCATTGCCTTATTCTTTTAAGGTCGGCTTTCGGGTCATCTGTAAGTTCAAATCTCTCACCACGTCCAACCTCTTTCCTCTTCCAGTCGAAGTATCCAAGATAAACCGGCACATCAGCAGCTTTGGCAATTGTATGAAACCCGCTTTTCCAGTTAGTAGTTGGCTTTCTGGTCCCTTCAGGAGCAATTGCAAGGTGGAGAGTATCCCTTTTTTTGAACTCTTCGATAACCTGAAGAGTCAATCTGGCCCCCTTTGATCTGTCTACGGGAATTCCTCCCATTGCCCTTACTATTGGACCCAGCGGACCCCAAAACAGGCTCTTCTTAACCAGGACACTTGCCTTGCCTCCTACGGAGTGATAGTAGAGATATGAGATAACAAAATCCCAACTAGAGGTGTGGGGTACACCCAGGACAATACATTTCGGCTCCGGAGCAGGAGGCTCCATTGTTTTCCAACCGAGCAATTTGAGAATTATCGTAGAAAATTTTGCCATGTTTAGTAAATTTTTACCATTAACTTAAAAGATATTTAAGTTGCAAAGATATGAAAAGTACAGCCGTTTTATATAAAGAGTGACATATTGGCCTCTTCGCTCTTCTCAAGGTATGTTGCCACACCTGCAAAGTTTACACCCTCCATAATCTCCTCCTCATGCACACCCATCACATCCATACTCATCTTGCAGGCAATAAACTCGACACCTGCTTCACGAGCCTGATCAATTAAAGATTCAAGAGTATCAATATTCTTCTTTTTCATAATGTATCTCATCATGAATGAACCCATTCCCATCATGTTCATCTTTGAAAGTTTAAGTGATGAGGCATTTTTTGGCAGCATCATTCCAAACATTTTTCCCATCAAATCTTTTTTAACCTTAATGGGCTGTTTTCTTTTAATAACGTTCAAACCCCAGAATGTGAAGAACATAGTGACTTTTTTGCCCATAGACGCAGCGCCATTGGCAATGATAAACGAAGCCAAAGCCTTGTCAAGGTCGTCGCTAAAAACGACTATAGTTTTATTGTCACCTACAACTCCACCTGAAATTCTGCAGCTTGATGACGCCTCACCTTTTTCAACTCTGGCAGTAATAACTCCCATTCTGCTTTCAAGTGATATAAGCTTTGCTCCTGTTATTTTACACCAAGATGCCACATCTTTTCCAAAGGCCATATCTGTTGCCCTAATCTCAAGCCTCTCTCCCAGATTGAGAGTGTCATAACTCTTCTTGAGCTGCATGATTGGCCCGGGACATTGCAATCCTGTAGCATCTACAGAAATAAATGTCTCCTTGTCAATCTCACTCAGTGTATCATCAGCTGTTATCTGTCCGGCAAAAAACTGAGTAGCATTTTGTCTTGCTGTTGCAATAGAGTATGTTTTGTAGCCCCCGGAGAGGTTAAATACATTTTCAAAACCATTCTGATAAAGAATACGACTTGCAACATACCCTCTGAGACCAACAGCACAATAAACAATAACTCTTTTATCGGTTGGTATCTCTGAAAGCCTGCCCCTTAGCTCGTCCAACGGAATATTAACAGAGTTATCAATTGCTCCCAGTGAATACTCATCTTTTGTTCTTACATCAAGCAGAAAATCGTTTGCAGGATCTGACTTTTCGGCCTTTCTCCATGATACGATTTTCACTCTGCCTTTCAATATATTGTCTGCAACAAAACCTGCCATGTTAACCGGATCTTTTGCAGATGAGAATGGAGGTGCGTAGGCATGCTCAATATTCATCAGGTCGTAAATAGTACCTTTAGACTTAATTACCTGGGCAAACATCTCTATTCTTTTGTCAACGCCATCAAATCCGACTACCTGTGCACCAAGCAGCCTGCCATCTTCGGGTGCAAACAAAATCTTAATCGAGATTGGCAATGCATTTGGGTAGTAACCAGCGTGTGAAGATGAGTGTGTGAAAGATGAAATATATTTAATCCCTGCACTGTTAAGAAGTTTACCGTTTGCACCTGTTGATGCAACAGTAAGGTCAAACACTTTTGCTATACCGGTACCTATTGTTCCTTCGTATTTTGAGGTGTTGCCGTAAACAATATTGTCAGCAACAATTCTTCCCTGTTTGTTAGCAGGCCCTGCAAGTGGAATCAGAGCAGGTTTGCCTGTAACGGTGTGTATTACTTCGGTTGCGTCTCCAAGTGCATAAATATGCTCATTGGAGGTTTGCATATATTCATTTACCTTAATTCCTCCGCTCAATCCAATCTCAATTCCCGCACTTTTTGCAAGCTTAACCTCAGGTTTTACTCCAATACTCCAGATAACCATATCTGCATCAAGTTTTTTCCCGCTTGAAAGCTCTACTGTTATTGCTGCAGGGTTCTCTTCGAATCTTTTTACAGCATCATTAAGGTGCAGATTAACACCTTTTGTGGTCAATTCTGAATTGATAATTGAGGCCATTGAGAAATCGAGGTGAGCCATAACCTGTGGTGCCATCTCTACAAGATCTATCTTTATACCCCACTCGTGCAGGTTTTCTGCCATTTCAAGACCAATAAACCCACCACCTACGATAACTGCTTTTTCAACCTTTTTAACAGTAAGAAAGCGTTTGATTTTATCAGTGTCAGGCACGTTTCTCAAAGTGAATATCCTGGAACTCTCTATTCCTTCAATCTTTGGCTTAAGAGGCTCTGCTCCGGGAGACAAAATTAATTTATCATAGGTCTCATAATACCTGCGACCGCTTTCGATATCAAATATCTCAACAGATTTGCCCGCGGCATCTACCTTTTCAACCTCCGACCGGATTCTTATGTCAATATTGTAACGTCCTTTGAACCCTTCTACTGTCTGTACAAAAAGGTTATCTCTGTTATTGATGACCTCACCTATGTAGTAGGGCAGACCACAGTTTGCATAGGAGACATATTCGCCCCTTTCAAAAAGTATTATCTCTGCATTTTCGTCATTTCTCCTGAGTCTGGCAGCTACTGTTGCTCCTCCCGCAACGCCTCCTACGATTATGTACTTCATTACTGTTATTTTTTTTTATATAGTTTTATATGAATTCGGAATTAACAAGAAGGGTGCAAAGGAAATGAATATTCTGTAATTTTCAAAATTATTTCCTTAGGAAATTTGTTTGTTTAGAAATATTATATACTTTTGTAAAGATAATCTTAAAAAACTAGCAAAAAATGAAATTTATCAAGAGAATACTGCCAATATTATTTATTCTTGCTGCAGTCACTGCATGTGGAGCGAGATCAGGCGAAAATAAGACTGCCGGAAAAGATGGTACAGAAAAAAAATATACTGTTACTCTTAATCAGGATCAATTTCTAAAAAAAGTGACCGATTTTAAAGCAAATCCTGATGGATGGAAGTACCTTGGAGACAAACCTGCAATTATTGATTTTTATGCCGATTGGTGTACATACTGCAAAAAGCTTGCACCGGTTTTAGAGGAGCTTGCAAAGGAGTATGAGGGACAATTGGTTATTTATAAGGTGAATACCGATAACGAAAAAGAGATAGCGACTGCATTTGGAATAAGAGCACTTCCTACTTTGCTGTTTATTCCAATGGAAGGAATGCCCGAAGTTGCACAGGGAGCTGTTCCAAAAGCAGAACTCAAAAAATATATAGAGTCATTTTTGTTAAAAAAGAGTAATTAATATGAAGAGGTTGTGTCTTATAAGAGATATATGCCGTTCAATTTCTGAGTACGAACAAGAGTTTCAGAAAGAGCACAGTATATGCCTTAACGAAGGAATGGTTATCTGTTCTCTAAAAGAGGGGAAGCTCTCTTCAGGAGAGATAGCCAAAAAAATTAACCTGACCTGCTCCAATACTTCAAAAGTAATCCGATCGGTAGAAGAAAAAGGATTTATCGAAAGGGATATGGGAGTTGAGGATAAAAGGCAGATGTACTTCTCCCTAACAGAAAAGGGCACGGCGATATTGTCAGAGATTGAAGCGGTGGATATTAATCTGACATATCCGCTTGATAAACTTGTATTCTGATAAATTTAAAAACTGGATGATGAAAAAATTTCTTTTTTTCGGAGCACCGTTAAAGGAGGAGGAGAACTCAGGGGCAATACTTTTGCTCAGGATCTTTATCGGAATCCTTATGATTACTCATGGATGGGGTAAACTGTCAAACTTTGAAGCTTTTTCGGGTGGTTTTCCTGACCCGATTGGAATTGGATCAAAACTATCGCTAATGCTGGCTATCGGAGCAGAGTTTTTTGCTTCAATTTTCCTGATTTTAGGTATTTTGACCAGGCTTTCTGTAATTCCTCTTGCTTTTACAATGGGAGTTGCTTTTTTTGTTGTTCACGCAGCAGATAAGTTCCAGACTAAAGAGCTTGCGCTAATCTATCTGGGCATTTACATTTATCTGTTCCTTGTTGGTCCTGGCAAATACTCTCTGGACAGATTAATTTTCAAGAAACAGTTGTAGCAGAAATCAACCATTTCCTGTAATTCACCATTTAACTGTGTCAGCTATGGAAAACTTAGGCTCCCCGTAGGAGTGTTTTCCGGCTGACACAGCTATTTTTAATAATAGAAATACTATACCCACTCTTCACTCAGGATCTCTCCCTGAAGCGACATTGTCAAAGACTTTATCGGAATGTTTCTGGAAGCCCTCTCCCTGGCATGTTTAGCCATTTGAAGCAAACCTCCGCAGCATGGAACCTCCATTTTTAATATGGTCAAAGTGTTGATTTTTGACTCATCAATCATTATTGTAAGCTTGTCAACATAGCTTTGTGTATTTGAATCCAGTTTAGGACATGCAATTGCCAAGGATTTGTTTTTAAGAAATGTGCCATGAAAATTGCCGTGTGAAAAGGCAGAGCAGTCAGAGGCAAGTAAAAGGTCACTATTCCGCAGAAAGCCTGCTGCCGGATTTAATAGATGTAGCTGAACAGGCCACTGCTGAAGCTCAGAAACTCCGGAGAAGTTACCAGTCGGCACAGATGCCGAGGCCTTTACATTTCTGAAATCTCTCTCTGCTGCACCCGGACATCCGCAACCCTCAGGTTTTGCCCCGTCACTGCTTTGTGAATGTGAATGCGCATGTCCGTGAGCATGACCTTGACCTTGACCTTGACTGTGATCACTGGCAGAAGCGTTTTCCCGATTAGAGATTCCACTTTCTGAAACAGGGGTAATCTTTGAAAGATCAATCTCAAACCCGTTCTTTTTGCACCATTCAACACCCTGATTAAACCACTCCATTTCATTGTGATCTCTAAGGTGTTTCAAGTGTGCAAGAACAACTCTCTCTCCTTTGGGCGAAATTCTCTCCATAACTTTAACTTCGTCATAAGGCTCTGTCTCTTTCTCTATAAGTTCAATTGCTCCAACCGGGCAATCCCCGATGCAGGCACCAAGACCATCACAATAGAGGTCACTTATCATTACAGCCTTACCGTTAATAAGTTGCAAAGCCCCTTCGTGGCATCCTTCAACACAGTTACCACAACCGTTGCAAAGATCCTCGTCTATTTTAATTACTGTCCGTTTCATATTTATAAATTTTTTCCGGATTACTATTTGATTTGAATGCAAAGGTATGTTCGGTCAAACAGAAAAATTGTAACAAATGATACATAAGAGAACTTATTTTAGGCTTATTTGTTTTAAATGTCTAAATTTGAATTAAAGGCAACGGTCATAACTTAAAATTTATGAGATTAATATACCTGGCATTGGCACTACTTTTTGCATCATCATGTTCTACGGCATACATGGCTCTTGACTCTGCAGACGATTTTGAAATTCAGAGATATATGGGCAAGTGGTATGAGATTTCAAGACTTCCGAATAAATTTGAGGAGGGTCTTGAAGACATTACTGCTAACTATGAACTTACCGAAGATGGTAAAGTTATTGTTATAAACGAGGGGAGGCTAATCTCCGATAGAAGTAGAATTAAACAGGCAAAGGGCAGAGCATGGATTCCGGACCCGTCAGAACCTTCAAAATTGAAGGTGAGTTTCTTTTGGCCTTTTGCGGGAGACTATTGGGTACTCAAAGTCGATAAGGACTATACATACGCACTTGTAGGAGACCCCTCAGGTAAGTTTCTGTGGATACTTGCCAGAGACCCAAAAATTGACCAAAAAATTGAAGCTGCTCTTAAAGAGTACGCCTTTACTCTAGGATTCCCCGTTGAAAATATGGTCAGTGGTCAGGCCGATTAGATTATCATCAGCTAAATTTGGGATAGTTACATTCAGGAGTGGAGTTCTCTCCATCTCTCTCTTAATTGCATAAAGTGCACCGCTGTTTCTTGCCCACGCCCTTCTTGAAATACCATTGTTAACATCCCAGTGAAGCATATTTTTTATCCTTCTGTCGGCATCATCACTTCCATCAATTACCATCCCGAAACCTCCGTTAATAACCTCTCCCCAGCCAACACCGCCGCCATTGTGCAGAGATACCCATGTTGCTCCGCGGAAAGAGTCACCTATGGCATTGTGAACAGCCATGTCTGCTGTGAACTGCGAGCCGTCATATATATTGGAAGTCTCTCTGTATGGAGAGTCTGTGCCGGATACATCGTGGTGGTCTCTTCCAAGAACTATGGGTGCAGATATTCTACCCTCTCTAATTGCCTGGTTCATCTCCAGGGCGATTTTCATTCTACCTTCAGAATCAGCATAAAGTATTCTCGCCTGTGAGCCCACAACCAGTTTGTTAGCTCCGGCCTCTTTTATCCAGTGAAGATTATCTGCCATCTGGGAACGAATCTCGTCGGGGGAATCTTTCATTAATGTTTCGAGTACCTCTGCTGCAATACGATCAGTCTCCTCAAGATCTTTTGGTAACGAAGATGTGCAAACCCAGCGGTATGGACCAAAACCGTAATCGAAAAAGAGGGGCCCCATAATATCTTGAACATATGAAGGATATTTGAATCTGCCATCAGGCAGAACAACATCTGCACCTGCTCTCGAGGCCTCTAGCAAAAATGCATTCCCGTAATCAAAGAAATACATCCCCCTTTCAGAGAGCCTGTTTATGGCAGCAGCATGTCTTCTCAAAGTCTTTTCGACCTCCTCCCTGAATCTCTCAGGCTCCTCTGCCATCATCCTGTTGGACTCTTCAAGTGAAAATCCTGCCGGATAATATCCTCCTGCCCAAGGGTTATGAAGAGAGGTCTGGTCACTGCCAAGCTCAACATTAATATCGCTCTCGATTAGTTTCTCCCACAAATCGACAATGTTTCCCTGATAGGCAAGAGAGACTGCTTCGCAACCCTCTTTTGCCCGCTTTATTCTTTCGGTTAAACTGTTAAGATCGGTATAAACCTCATCTACCCAGCCTTGTGAATGTCTTGTTTCAACTGCTTTGGGGTTAATTTCAGCTACAACTCCAATTACTCCGGCAATTACTGCTGCTTTTGGCTGTGCTCCTGACATCCCCCCCAGTCCCGAACTTACAAAAAGCATCCCTTTAATGTTGTCATTCTGACGCTTCATACGGCCGGCATTGAGAACAGTGATTGTTGTTCCGTGAACAATCCCCTGTGGTCCGATATACATAAAGGAGCCTGCAGTCATCTGACCATACTGCGATACACCAAGAGCATTGAACTTTTCCCAATGATCTTTTGAAGAGTAATTTGGAATAACCATGCCGTTTGTAACCACAACTCTGGGAGCATCTTTATGAGAAGGAAACAGCCCCATTGGATGTCCTGAATAGAGAACCAGGGTCTGTTCATCTGTCATCTGAGCAAGGTACTGCATGGTTAACAGGTATTGCGCCCAATTTTGAAAGACAGCTCCGTTACCACCATACGTTATGAGTTCGTGGGGATGTTGCGCAACTGCATAATCAAGATTATTGCTCAACATTAACATTATTGCAGCAGCCTGAACAGATTTATGAGGGTAATCGTTTATAATTCTGGCTTTTATCTCGTAATCAGGGCGAAAACGATACATATATATACGTCCGTATAATTTGAGTTCACTGGCAAATTCCGGAGCGAGAGCTTCATGAAATTTTACTGGAAAATACCTGAGTGCATTCTTTAGAGCCAGCATTTTCTCCTCTCTGTTAAGTATGTCTTTTCGCTTGGGAGCATGATTTATATTGGGATCATATCTCTTTGGCAGGGGGAGTTCTGATGGAATTCCCCGGAGGATTTGTTTCTGAAACTCTGTAAGACTCATATATTATTAAGTTGGTAAACTACAAAATTAACAAAAAAAGTGCTTACCTATTGTCAGGTAAGAAAAATATAATTACTTTTGCAGCCCAACAAAAGGAGGTGTAGTAGATATGATCATAGTACCAATCAAGGAGGGCGAAAACATTGAAAGAGCTCTTAAGAAATTCAAACGTAAGTTTGAAAAGACAGGAACCATTCGCGAAATGAGAAGTAGAAAGACTTACGTAAAGAAGTCAGTGAAGAGGCGCGATGAGGTGAAAAAAGCCATCTATGTTCAATCTCTCCGTCTTAACGAAGAGTAGTCTTATAAGTTCAAAATAATAGATAAAATGACATCTTGTTTTAATACAGGATGTCGTTTTTTTTATTAAATTAGATGCGAATATGAGACCACAGGAGTTATTTATAGATTATTTGAGGGTACAGAAGAGATACTCCCCCAGAACACTGGATATTTACAGTGAAAGTATCAACGGACTTTATAACTATATAGCGCCGCAGGATGGAGAGGAGGAGGAGAATTTTCTTGTAATGCAATCAATAAGAGGTTTTATTGCCAACGGTCTGGATTCAGGGTTGAGTGCCCGCACAATGAATCTGAAACTCTCTGCAATCAGCAGTTATTGCGCCTATCTTGTCAAAAGAGGCTTTCTTACAAGCAATCCTGTAAAAAAAATTATCCGCCCTAAAGAACCATCAAAATTGCCCGAATTTTATACTTTGGCCTCAATTGAAGAGTATTTCAACCGTGAGATAGATCACGATGATTTCTTTGCCGTCAGAGACAGGATTATGGTTGAAGTTCTGTACTGTACAGGCATAAGAAGGGCAGAGCTGGCCAATTTGAAAATATCAGACTGGGACAAATCAAGGGCCCTATTCAGAGTTACCGGAAAGGGAGACAAGACCAGAGAGGTCCCAATTACCAACTCTTTGTCAATCAATCTGGAATCATATTACAAGTTGTTCCGGGATTACTATATCCAAAATCCCGGTAATTTTCTCTTTTTAACAGATACAGGGCAACCAATGTATCTCTCATTTGTTAATAAAGTAGTACGAAAAGAACTTGGAGGAGTTAATGGACTCACCGGTAAAAAAAGTCCCCATATGCTAAGGCACTCTTTTGCGACCCACCTTCTTAATAATGGTGCAGACCTCAACAGCATCAAGGAGGTTCTGGGACACTCTTCGCTGGCGGCCACACAGGTGTATACACATAACTCTTTCGAGCAGCTCAAAAAAGTTTTTTTAACCGCTCATCCAAGAGCAAAAAAAGGAGGTTAACATGGACATCAGGATTCAATCACTCAAGTTTAATGCAGACAACAAACTGATCGACTACATCGAAAAGAAGCTCTCCAAGCTTCCAAAGTTTTACGACGAAATTCTAAATGTTGAGGTAATTCTCAGTCTGCTGCCTGATTACGAAAACAAGAATGTCAAGATGATGGTTTTTATACCGGGAAACGAACTGGTAGTAGAGAGGCACGCCGCAAAATTTGAGGATGCCACTGTAGAATGTATAGATGTACTCAAAGACTTACTGGTAAAAGTTAAAGAGAAGAAAAGAGACAAATAGTATATACTAGTCAAAAAGAGAAAGAAACTCCTCTCCGCTTATATTTTGAAAATAATCGGAGAGGTTTATTTTTTGTATTCTCTCTTCAATTTTATCTCTCAGATGTTCACAACCTTTTAGGTGCTCCTCAATTTCGGTGGTCTCTTTAAGGAAGAAGTAATTGCCATAAAATTTGAGATCTTTGATAATCCCTTTATCCACCTCCATATATAACTCAAGCAATCCGGCAGGGAATCGACAAACCTTTGAATAACCGTACGATGGTGAAGAGCCGTAATTCCACTCGTCTCTTCCGTATCTTTCCAGCTTAAGCCGTGCAATTGCAGCCAAATCTTCGGGTGTATAGTTATAACGGGTGAAAGACCCCTTTCCCTTATCGGTAATAAACTTCTCCAGGAAGAGTATAAACTCTTCGACTGTCATAGATTTTGGTAAGTGCTCACAGATATTTGTCACCCTTGCCCTGTTTGACTTTACTGCCTTTCCGGTGAAATTTACCTCTCTGTCGGCAAGAGCCATTGAGAGGTTGTTCATAGAGGCAGAAAAGAGCAGCGTTCCGTGTTGCAGAATTCTGTTTTTATAGACAGCAACAGCATTCCCGGAGAACTTTTTACCATCAATCACCAGATCGTTTCTCCCCTCAAGGTTTGCCTTTATGCCAAGTTCAGCCATTGCTTCAAGAATGGGACGAGTAAAACGGGCGAACATACTTGCAGTATCTTCAGATTGGTTTCTGTTATCTATAAATGTGAAATTCACATTGCCCAGATCATGAAATACAGCTCCACCTCCTGATAACCGTCTCACCACAGGGATATTATTCTTTCTTACATACTCTACATTAATCTCGGCATAGGCGTTCTGATGCAATCCCACAATTATTGAGGCATCGTTTCTCCATAGTCTGAAAATGGGTTGTTTGAATTCTTTAAACAGATACTCCTCAGTGGCCAGGTTCCATTGTGGGTCGGTAGAGTGGTCAATAATGTATATCATATTATCTTTTGCGCTTTTTTTTATTTTTGAACAATATCTTCAGCATATAGTAAATGGCGGTTGCAATTATAACACCCAGAATGGCTCCGCATAATACATCAGAAGGGAAGTGCCTTCCAACATAAATTCTGCTGTAAGATACTGTTAAAGCCCAAAGAAATATTAAAACAGAGTATAAATTTTTTCGAAATACAAGAGAGGTTATTGTTGCAAAACCAAATACATTTGCCGCATGGCTTGAGACAAAACCGTACATTCCGCCTTTTCCATCCAGTAATCTGACCAGATCATAGACCAATGGGTCATGACCAGGCCTTAAACGTTCAGTTAAATCTTTTATAAATGAACTTCCAATATCGGTTAGAGCAAAAGTTGCAATAATTGCCATTATAACAGAAACCGCAAACCACGTTTTGCCCTCTTTAATTGCGTAACGGTGAATAATATATGCAAGGATAATTGCATACAGCGGAATCCAGGGAAGTCTTGCGGTGAAAATAAGCATCACCTTGTCCCAAAAAGGAGAATTAAATCCGTTTATCAGCAAAAGGAGATAGGTGTCAAATTCTGATATACGCTCTAACATCCGAATAAATTATGAGTTTAGTTTAGTCCACAGTAAATCTGTGAGTTGTACCAAATTTTTACCGGTATATGATGATATGAAAATATGAGGAATTTTTCTTGGTAATCCCTTCTTAATCATTTTTTCAAGCTCTTCGTCAAGCAAATCACACTTTGTAATTGCCAAAACTCTCTCTTTATCCAATAGTTCCGGGTTGTACATTTTTAGCTCCCTTAGAAGAATCTTGTACTCTCCGGCGATGTCTTTAGCATCGGCCGGAATCATGAACAACAGCATTGAATTTCGCTCAATATGTTTCAAAAATCGCAGTCCAAGCCCTCTTCCTTCGTGAGCTCCCTCAATAATTCCCGGAATATCGGCCATAACAAATGATTTATGGTCACGACATGCAACTATACCAAGATTTGGTTCAAGTGTGGTAAACGGATAATCGGCAATTTTTGGTTTTGCGGCTGAAATCTTTGAAAGCAGAGTAGATTTACCGGCATTTGGAAAGCCTACCAATCCAACATCTGCAAGAACCTTTAACTCAAAAATGAACCAGTCCTCCTGTCCATCTTCACCGGGTTGTGCATAGCGTGGTGTCTGGTTTGTAGCAGTTTTGAAAAATGCATTACCCATTCCGCCCCTGCCACCTTGTGCAAGTATTTTCTCCTCACCCTGCTCAGTAATCTCAAAAAGAACCTCTCCTGTCTCTGCAACTTTTACAACAGTTCCAAGAGGAACATCCAGGTATACGTCTTTACCATCGGCCCCATGTCTCAATGCGCCGCTGCCTCCGCCACCATGGTCAGCCCTGATATGTTTTCTGAATTTTAAGTGAATAAGCGTCCAGTACTGGGAATTACCCCTTAGTATAACATGCCCTCCGCGTCCACCATCTCCACCGTCCGGGCCACCTTTTGGAATGAATTTCTCTCTTCTAAGGTGTACAGAACCTTTACCTCCTTTTCCGGATGCACAAAATATTTTTACGTAATCAACAAAATTTGAATTGTTACTCATTTTTTAAACCCTCAATTATTGAGCAAATATTTTTAAATATATCATCTACGGGTAAGTCACCCTTGATATGATGATATTTGCCCTTCTCTTTATAATAAGCTATGAGAGGTTCTGTCTTGGCATGATACGTTTTTATCCTGTTCAGAATTGTCTCTATTGCAGAATCATCTTTTCTTCCCTCAATTTCTGCTCTCTTCCGGATTCTATCTACTATCAGTTTATCTTCAACCTCAAGAGACATAACAGCGTTAACACTTCTTTTGTTGCATTCAAGCAATAATTTGTCAAGAGCCTCTGCCTGTGAAATGGTTCTAGGAAAACCGTCAAAAATGAAACCCTTTACTGTTGAATCCCGGTTACAAATCTGATCTTTAATAATATCCAGTACAATTTTGTCTTCAACAAACTGACCTTTATCAATAAGTTCTTTTGCTATTTTTCCTACTTCGCTGCCCTTTGCAATCTCTTTTCGAAGCAACTCTCCGGTAGAGATGTGCCTTAATCCGTATTTTTCAATAAGAAGCGTAGATTGTGTTCCCTTACCGGCACCCGGGGGACCAAAAATTATAAAATATTTCATCTATGACACAAGGTTAATCCAGGACATATATGTCCTTATACTGCCTGCCCAGTTCGTTGTAATCTAGTCCATAACCTACAATAAAGTCATTTGGGATCTCCATTGCTGTGTAGTCAATTTTAATCTCCTTATCGTAAGCTTCAGGCTTTAAAAGAAGCGTGCAAATTTTAATATCAGCGGCACCAGCTTCACGGAGAAGCTTGTATAACTCTTCGATTGTTGAGCCTGTGTCCACTATGTCCTCAACGACAATGACATTACGGCCCTTTACAGAAGAGTTTAGACCCAGAATCTCTTTAATCTCCCCTGTGGACTCTGTTCCACTGTAGGAAGAGAGCTTAATAAAGGAGATTTCACACTGAAACTTTATGAGTTTAATAAGGTCAGATGTGAACATGAAGGACCCGTTCAGGACCGATAAAAAGAGAGGAGTCTCACAATTTTTGTAGTCATTATTGAGCTTTTCAGCCACTTCGCCTATACTGTTAAGAATCTTTTCACTCGGAATGAAAATCTTAAATTCTTTATCATGCAGTTTTATGCGCTCCATACTCAAATTGTTTGTGGCTGCGAAATTAATGATTATTTTTGCCTAAACCAATTTTTGTAATAGCGATGAATCCTTTAGTGAGTATAATTATGGGCAGCACTTCAGATCTGCCGGTTATGAAACAGGCGGCTGAATTCCTGAATGACATGGAGATACCGTTTGAAATTAATGCCCTTTCGGCACACAGAGTACCAGAACAGGTGGCCGAATTTGCCAAGGGAGCCCACAAAAGAGGTGTTAAGGTAATCATTGCCGGAGCAGGAGGAGCTGCTCACCTTCCTGGTGTAGTGGCAGCGTTCACACCACTGCCTGTAATAGGAGTTCCTGTAAAATCAACCATCTCTATGGATGGATGGGATTCTGTGTTGTCAATTCTTCAAATGCCTTCCGGAATTCCAGTAGCCACAGTAGCACTTGATAACTCAAAAAATGCTGCAATTCTAGCGTTTCAGATATTGGCAACTGCAGATCCGGTACTTATGGATAAAATGATTAAATTTAAAGAGGATCTGGCATCAAAAATCAAACAAGCCAACAAAGAGCTAGAGGGGGTTAAGTATCCTTTTAAGGTGAACTAGTTTCACCGGAAATCAAAGCAGGTTGATATAACCAAGATAATTTAATATGAGGGGGAGATATGAGGGGGTTGATTATGTGTGCATTGCTGCATTTATGCAGCAATGTAGTCTATTGTCAGAACAGAGAGAACAATGTAAAATGCATTGAATCTGTAATAGAGAAAATTTTGGGAAGGGGTAATTTCGACTTTGAGTCGGATGGCAGTTATGTTGAGGAACTCACTTCGCATTATGCCAAATTAATTGATTATAAGTTGAATATCAACAGAGCCCGTAATTCTGATTTTGAGAGTTTAAAATTACTTACGGAGTTTGAAATTGAGGCAATTCTTGATTACAGAAAGCAAAGTGGAGCAATACTCTCTTTTTTGGAGTTTAGCCTTATACCCGGTGTTGAACCGGAAAAGCTGAGAATATTGCAACCATTCATAACTTTTAAAGGAGATTTAAAGCCTCTTCCCACTTTGAGACCTTTGACCTCCCAGACATTGCTCCGGTCATCAGTGGTTCCTCAAAAAAGACAGGGTTATATGCCTGTTTCAAAAGAGGATTACACAAAAAATCCTGATATTAGATATCTGGGAAACCCACTCCATTTTTACGGACAAACCACCTTCGAGATAGGAGAGAGAGCAACGATTTTGGTCACTACAGAGAAGGACCCCGGCGAGAGAACACTTGACTATCTATCCTGGAATATCACTTTAAATAATATCGGCATAGGAGATAAAACTACTGCAGAAAAGATAGTGATTGGATCATATACTGCCAGATTCGGGCAGGGTCTGGTTCTGTGGAATGGGTTTATTATGGACTCTTCCTGGGAGCCATTTGACAGCCAGAGAAGAGAGCAGGGGATAAATAATTACCGTGCATCCGACGAAAATGCATCCTTTAAAGGTGTTGCTGCAACTTTTAACCGGGGATGCTTAACTGCAACTTTAGTTTTTTCGGCGAGGATGTATGATGCAAGAGTCGTTTCTCAAGGATACACCTCTCTGCTTAAAACGGGATTACACAATACAGTAACAACTTTGCAGAGAAAAGGGACGCTTGGCGGCAACATGGCCGGGATAAACATAAATTATTCGTCAAACTCATTTAAAATAGGTGCAACAGCAACAGTAGACAGATATTCGCTGCTTTATGCCGGAAAAGACTCAACTCTTCTCCAAAAGGCTGCTAATTACCGGAACTATTACGCCAATGTTGGAACAGATTGGAGATATATCAGAGGGAAGGCTGTTTTATTTGGTGAATTGGCAACGGATATTTCGGGTTCTCCTGCCTGCATATCAGGTATACTTCTAAGGCTTTCTGATAAGACAGATTTTTCGACACTTTTCAAATACTCTTCTGTCGGTTATTTATCAAGGTTGTCAGCAATTGATGCAGCCAAAGGAGGAGAGCTCTCTCTCAAGTTTTCAATAAAAACAATTATATCCCGTAAAAGCAGGCTTAACTTTCATACCACACTTAGAGGAAAGTCAGGGAAATACTCCCTAAAGTATGAATATGAGCCCGCAAATAACATTAAAGTGGAGATAAGAGGCTCAAAAAACGATAATAAAGGCTATGTCAGGTCAGATTTAAGGTTCTCTTACAAAGATTGTATGACGCTTCACTCCAGAGGAGATATCTCATTTTACAAGAAAAATGAGGTAATAAACTACGGATTTAACATTCATCAGGAACTTATTTTCAAATCAGCTGACAACAAATTGGCTCTCTCTGCACGATGCGCCTGGTTTGAAATCCCCCATTGGGAAAACAGGATTTACAGCTATGAAAGAGAGATTCTTTACCAATTTCGTACAACAGCACTGTATGGAAGAGGAATCAGATGGTATTTAAACATTAAACTTGCACTTTTAAATTATGCAGAGATATGGTTGAGATATTCATCCACTACATATTCTGACAGGGATAAAACAGGAGAGGGGCTCGAACTGATTCAAGGCCCCTCTAAAGGTGAAGCAAAAATTCAATTAAGAATCAAGCTTTAGATTTTTGGAATAGGTTAAACAGGTTTGATTCTGATTTTTCTTCCGGGCATTATTTTGGTGTTTTTTGTAAACCCGTTAAGTTTCATTATATCATTCAGGCTTACCCCTTCGAATTTTCTGGAAATTTCCCACAGGGTATCACCCTTTTGGATTGTGTACATGACATATCCACCTGAACTGGTTGTTCTTGGAGTAGAGGCAGAGGCGGTTGTTGTGGTTCTGGTAGCCTGAGCCGGAGGGTTGGATGTATGTATGGTGAGCCTCTGTCCCGGTCTGATTACAGATTTTACTCCGTTCCAGGCCTGAATATCTGACACTCTTACCCTGTAACGGTTGGCAATATGGCTCAATGTTTCACCGGATTTTACAGTATGAGTAACAGAACTCCGCTGCGGTGTAGCTGAGGAATTTTTTGCGTTATTATAGACAATCGGATTGAAGAAGATACTGTCTTTATAGCCATAGATTATACTTTGGTTATCTACAAAAGCATTTGTGTAATTGTATGGGAGTTTTAGTATGTTTCCCTTGTTGTTTCCCGGTATTATTTCATTGAGATACTGGGGATTGTAGTCACTAAGCTCCTTTTTTGTAATGCCGGTAAGTTCAGAAATCTGTCCGAAATGCAATGGCCGTGTGATCAAAAATGTATCTAAGTGAGCAGCCATGGAGATTGGTCTTGGGGTAATTCTGTGCTCTTTGTGATATGCCATTGTGTACATTGCTGCAACAAATGACGGAACATATCCTCTGGTCTCCCTTGGCAGATAGGGGTAAATTGTCCAGAAATCTCTTGATCCTCCGGCTCTCCTTATCGCTTTGTTAACATTTCCGGGGCCACAGTTATAAGATGCAATTGCCAGGAGCCAGTCACCAAAAATAGTGTATGAATCTCTCAAATATTTTGCAGCAGCGTGTCCCGATGCAATTGGGTCAAGTCTCTCGTCAACATATGAGTCAATTCTAAGGTTGTACTGTAAAGCTGTTCTGTACATAAACTGCCACATACCCTTTGCATTTGCACTCGATACTGCTCTTGGGTTTAATGCCGACTCAATTATTGCCATAATTTTTAGCTCCTTAGGGAGATTGTACTGGTCAAAAATCTCTTCAAACTGAGGCATGTAAAAATTGGAAAGACCCAGCATAACATCAATTTTGTTTGGGATACGCTGAGTGTAAAAAATTATATGGTTCTTTACGATGTTATTGTATGGAAGGGGGATAAACGAATTAAGTGCCTTTAAACGTGCAATATAGACAGAGTCAGGTATGTCTGAAGTTAGTTGTTCGTCTTCAAGATTAATGATGGAATTTTCGTCTATCATCATGCTTCTCTGAACATACCATACGCTGAGCAGACTGTCGGTTGAAGCCTGTGCGTCGATAAAGTCTTCACTGTCAAAAAAACTCAATCCTCCGGGGTTGATTGAATCATTTGAGCTTATAGTATCAATCATTGGAATAGATTCGTATTCCAGTTCTTGTTTTAAAGAGTCTATTGTTCTTTTCATTTTTTCAATCTCTGCAACAAGGGCATTTCTCGAAGGTTTTTTTGAAAAGATCTGGGAGTGTGCTGTTTGCGGCAGTAATACTGCAAATAATGAAAACAAAATAATTGATACGGTCTTTCTCATCTTAATTTAAAATGTTAGTTTGAGATTAAGGCCTACAGTGGGGCCAATATTGTAAGTTAACTGAGGGTTAACAGGCATAATGACACCGGGTAGAAATGATGCTGAAAGATCATCACTGATGTCAAAATCCTGAAGGTGGGCAAAAACATTGGCGTCAATAATATTCAGGGCATAGACTGCTATTCCGGTAAGTATTGAATAGTCTCTGTATCTCCTGTATGTATCTTTATAATACTTCATTGTTTGCGCATTATATTTGCCAAAAAGTGGCGAATCCGGGTTGCTTGTCTCATAGTACATATATTTATACCGTTGAAACTGCGAATTGTTCGAAGATATAAAATATCCTACAGTTATGAAACCCCCATAGATAATCGGAATCTTCCAGTAGTCTCCGTTGTAGTACTGTCCTAACCCCGGAAGCATTGCAGAATAGAGAGATGCCCTTGCGGGGAGCACATCTTTGTAAAATTTGTAATTTGATACTCCGTCAAGAATAGACCCCCAGTAAGAGAGAGCCGCTCCCAAATAGCAAAGGTCACGGGTAGTCTTGAATTTTTTGTCACCGGTCTCGTGCCACAGGGTGTTATTTCTGTATCCAGCATATGTAAACGCACCAATGGTCCCATATATAACAGGAATTTTCCAATACTCCTTATTGTAAAGCTGTGCTGTACCCGGAACAATTATAGAGCCTGCCCACATTCTGGTAATGTTCATGCTGTCTTTACCTGCAAGACTATTAAAATACCGTTTGAAAGTATATGGAGGCTTACGATTGTAAACATAGTTTGTATCCGTAGTATTTTGTTGCTGATTACCCGGTGCACCGGGAGGGCGCACCTGTTGCATCTGTCCCTGTACCTGAGCCAACGCCTGTAAGGAGAGCAGAGTAAAAAGAAGCAAAAATAAGAGGCGTTGCTTCATATTTGTTAAAGGTTTGTTTTTTCGATAGCGTTAATGAAATTTATAATCTCCTCATCTCCGCTGAATCTGATTGTAATTGAGCCTGCTCCCTCTTTACCCTCTTTTTTAAGACTTATGTTGTTATTGAAATATTTTCCCAAAAAATCGAGCAGACGGAAAAATGATTCGTCCAGCTCCTGAGTGTGCTCTTCAATTACCGGTTTTATCTCAAGAACTTCTGTCATTTTCCTGATTTTCTCTTCAACCTGCCTTACAGAGAGGTCATTTTCGATAATCCCGTTGCACAATTTGAGCTGTTTTTTAGGATTATCCAATGCAAGAAGCGCTCTGGCGTGACCCATAGTGATTCTTTTTGCTCTTATTGCGAGTTGAATTTCTGCCGGTAGTTTAAGAAGTCTCAGATAATTGGTAACTGTTGCCCTCTTTTTACCAACCCTTTCTGCCATCTGCTCCTGAGTAAGGTCACACTCTTCAATAAGTCTTTGAAAGCTAATTGCCACCTCAATGGCATCAAGATTCTCTCTCTGAATATTCTCAACAATAGCCATCTCGAGCATACCCTGGTCATCAGCCTTTCTTACATAGGCCGGTATATGTGTAAGACCGGCAAGCAAAGAGGCGCGAAATCTTCTTTCTCCGCTTATTATCTGGTATTTACCGCCATCTGTGAATCGTACTGTTATAGGCTGGATGAGCCCCATTGTTTTAATAGATTCTGCAAGCTCTTCAAGCAACTCTTCGTCAAATGTGCTTCTGGGTTGAAAGGGATTTGCCTCAATCTGATCAAGTGCAATTTCTGAAATAGAAGAGGGGGTAGCCTCTCCCGGCAAAACAAGCGGCTTGTTCAGGTTTAAATTGTCAATATCGGAAATCAGGGCGCCAAGACCTCTCCCCAAAGCAGATTTTTTCATATTCAGGAGTTCTTTTTTATTATCTCTTTTGCAAGATTCAGGTAATTATTTGTTCCTGTAGAAAGAGCGTCATGAAGGATAACCGGTTTTCCGTGAGAAGGAGCTTCGGTAAGCCTGACGTTTCTTTGAATTATGGTTTTAAATACCATTTCACCAAAGTGAGTTCTTACCTCATCAACTACAAGGTTTGAGTGTCGCGTACGGCTGTCAAACATTGTCAGAAGAAATCCCTCAATCTGAAGGCTGGTGTTTAACCTATTCTGAACCAGTTTAATAGTATTCAGAAGTTTGCCCAATCCCTCAAGAGCAAAATATTCACATTGTACCGGGATAAGAACAGAGTCTGCTGCCGAAAGCGAGTTAATTGTAATTATTCCAAGAGATGGAGAGCAGTCAATTATTATGAAATCGAACTCCTCCTTGAGCGGGTCAAGGAATTTTTTCATCACAAGCTCTCTCTCAGGTATGTTAAGCATTTCTATCTCTGCACCCACAAGATTTATGTGCGAAGGGGCAATTTTTAAACCGGTAACCTCGGTGTCCAGAAGTATATCGCTTATGTCAACCTTTCCAATAAGAGCCTCATAAAGGGTCTTTTTAGAGTTAGAGTCGGGATTAAAATTCAGGCCCGAAGTTGAGTTGGCCTGAGGGTCGGCATCAACCAACAATACCTTTTTCTCCATCACTGAAAGTGATGCCGCCAGGTTTATAGCTGTCGTTGTCTTACCAACTCCCCCTTTCTGATTTGCAATTGCAATTATTTTTCCCATAAAATGTTAACGAAATTATTCTGGTACATCAGGCAAATTTACAAAACTTTTCACAAAATCTAATACGGATCTACATCAAACCAAAGCTTCAATCCATGCCCCTCATTTTTTACCATTTTGACAGTATGATCATATAGCGCTCTCTTAACCGATCTTACATCTTTTGACCGAGGTAATTTAATCAGAAAATTCAATATATGCTCTCCCCTGACAATATCGACGGGAGGTGCAAATGGTCCCGTAAAATGTATAGAATCAGCCGTATTCAGGTAATCGGTATATTTTGTTGCAAATTTATTCAGTTCAGCTATACTCTTATTCTTAACAATAACCTTAATAAGCCTTACATATGGAGGATAACCGAACTCTTTTCTCTCTGATAATTCTGTGCCAAAATCATCATTTCCCTCAATAAACATCCTATAAATATTATTATCAGGCTGAGCAGTCTGAATAATAACGCTAGCCTCTTTATCCCGCCTGCCACCTCTGCCGGCAAGTTGGGTAAGCATTTGAAGTGCACGCTCACCTGCTCTGAAATCCTCTGCAGAGAACATGCTGTCGGCATGAATAATAACAATAAGGTTAAGTTTGCTGAAATCAAATCCCTTGCTCAACATTTGAGTCCCCACTAATATATCAAGTTCACCATTGGCAAACTCTCTGATGATTCTCTTTTGTTCACTTCTGCTTTGTGTGGTTTCGGCATCAAATCTTGCAATTCTCGCTTCCGGAAGAAGATTGGCTATTTGCTCTTCTGCCATCTCTGTACCGGAACCTCTCTCTTTCAACCCCGGCTTGCCGCACTTGGTACAGATAGTATTGAACCTGATGCTTTGTCCGCAGTAGTGACAGGTAAGCACCCCTTTTGATTTGTGGTAGCTCACAGATACATTGCAGGATGCACACATAGGAATATGCCCGCAGTAGATGCACTGCACAAATGGGGAGTACGATCTTCTGTTCCTGAAAATAAGTACCTGCTCTCCGTTCTTAATACAATCTTCAATAGCAGAAATTGTTTTACGGGAGAATATTCCCTCCATCTGTCCTCTTTTCTCTTCTCTGATAGTGTCAATAATCTCTACCCTGGGAGAGTGGTCAGAGTAATACTTCTCGTTAAGTTCTACAAGAGAATATCTCCCGGATATTGTGTTGTAGAGGCTCTCAAGAGAGGGTGTAGCCGAACCCATTACAACACCTGCGTTGAATAATTTTGCAAGAACCAGAGCTGTGTCGTGGCCATTGTATCTTGGAGAGGGTTCGTTTTGTTTGTACGAGGAGTCGTGCTCCTCGTCAATTATTACCAAACCAAGCGAATTGAATGGTAAAAAAACTGCAGATCTGAGACCGAGTACTATATAGGGACCCGACCCTTCCATGATTTTTTCAAAAACAGATCTCCGTTCCGATGCAGTTTGCCCCGAATGGTAAACAAGTAATTGTTCCCGGAATATCTTTTCAAGACGGTGACTTAATTGTCTGCTCAATGCAATTTCCGGCAACATGTAAAGTACATTTCTTCCACTTCTCAGCACCTCTTCTGCCAGAGTAATGTAAATCTCAGTCTTTCCGGACCCTGTAACGCCCTTTAATAGAGTGGTTACCCCTGCCGATAATTGCCCGGTAATCTTATTGTATGCGCTTTTTTGTTTATCTGAGAGTTCATTTGGGAGCTCAGGCTCCTTATCTGCTGATGCAGCTCTTTTTTTAACTCTTTTAACTGTTTGACTAAAGGATGCAGTAGGGAAAGCTGCCCTGTAAACCTCTCCCGTAGTACACATGTAGTAGTCTGCCATCCATCTCCATAATGCTATTACATTTTGAGATAAAGGTGGCTTTTCAACAATTGATTCAATTTCCAGAATTCTACCCTTGTAGTTTGGATTATCAGAAGTAATCTCCTCAACAATAGCCGTATAATCTCTTCCTGAAAATTTTACCTTTACAGAACTGCCCGGCTTTACATCATTAACAAGTGATTCTGGAACAATATAACTCACCTCCCCCTCAAACCTCAGAGGAAGAATAACCTTTGCAAAGATAACTTTGTGGTTTGTCATCGGGTGTTATATTAATAAGATTATAAATGGTTTGCTAAAGTTCTCTTAGTGCTGCCGCAATCTCTTCAAGCAGCCACATAGGGGTAGATGTGGCACCGCATATCCCCACAATGTCACCATGCTCAAACCACTCTCTTTTGATTTCATCAGCCTTTTCAATTTTAAAACATCTGGTATTTACCGATTTACATGTCTCAAAAAGTACTTTTCCGTTAGAGCTCTCCCTGCCACTTACAAAAAGGATAACAGAATGAGAGGCCGAAAACTGTTTTAGATGTGGGTGACGGGATGAGACCTGCCTGCATATTGTATTGTGAGATTTAAAGTCATGAAGGTTGCCACCGGATGCAGATATTCGCTCTTTAATGCTGGCTATCACCCCTGCATATTCCGATGGGTCTTTAGTTGTCTGTGAAAAAATTTCGAGAGGTTTTGTAAAGTCAACCTGATCAAGGTCTTTTATTTTTTCAATTATTATGGCATCTCCGTCAACCTGACCAATCAGACCGTTAACCTCAGCATGACCTCTGTTGCCGAAAATAAGAATAGTCCCACCTTTTGGGCTAAGTAACTTGTGGCTCTCCTTTATTCTTTGCTGAAGCTTTAATACTACAGGGCAGGTACAGTCAATTATACCAAGATTGTTCTTTTTTGCAGCATCATAAGTTGATGGAGGCTCTCCGTGAGCTCTAATGAACACGATTGAATCCTTTAAACTATCCAATCTCTTATGATCAATCACCTCCATGCCTTTCTCTCCAAGACGGGAGAGTTCTGTATTGTTGTGTACAATTGCTCCCAGAGAATAAAGCCTGTCGCTCTTTTCAAGATAGTTTTCTGCCTGCTTTATTGCCTTCACAACTCCGTAGCAAAAGCCTGATTTGCTATCTACATCGACTGTGATATTTAATTTTTCTTCAGACTTTTCCATTTTTCGGATATTATTTTTTCTATCCATACCATCTGATCCTCTTCGGTCATATTGCTGTTATCAAGGAAAACAGCATCCTGAGCTTTTCTTAGCGGAGCATTTTCCCTGTTTTCATCCATAAAATCTCTCTCAATAACATTCCTGAGAACATCATCAAAATCAGCATCTTCTCCTCTGGTAACCATTTCACGATATCTTCTCATTGCCCTGACTTTAGGGTCGGCAGTCATAAATATTTTAAGATCTGCATCCGGAAAGACAACGGTTCCGATATCCCTGCCATCCATTACTACACCTCCTGTCACACCAAACTCCTTAAGTTTGAAGTCGACAAAATCTCTCACCGGCTTAAGTGCTGCTATAATACTTACCTTACCTGCAACTTCAAGACTCCTGATCTGTGTCTCAATGTTCTCTCCATTGAGGAATAGTTCACTTTTTCCCCCCGGGGCAGCCTGCCCAAACCTTAGACTAACATTTTGGAGCAGGTTGTAAAGTTTCTCCGGATTTTCAACACCTGTCCCGTTGATTAACCCGTTGCGCAGGGCAAACAGCGTTACGCCTCTGTAAAGTGCTCCCGTATCAACATAAATCATCCCGTACCGGGATGCTATCTCCTTGGCAAATGTACTTTTACCTGTTGACGAATGTCCGTCTATTGCTATAATAATGTCTCTTTTTTCCATATATCTAATGAGAACAAACATACGCAAAAAAGGATTATCTTTGTGAAAATTATTTTAATGAGACTTGCTGTTTTTGACCTGGGAACTAATGTTTTCAACCTTCTGATTGCCTGGGTTTCAAAAGATAAATGCGATATAAGAAAAGTTGTGAAAGTTGGCTCTCACATTGGCAAAGGTGGTTTTTTTAACCGTGAATTGACACAGGAAGCAATCCATACCTCTATGGATGCAATCGGGAAGATGTGTAAAGCTATTGAGCAAGAAGGAGGGGTTGATTTGATGAAGGCCTTTGCAACATCTGCATTCAGAGATGCCTTAAACGGTGAAGCATTCGCCCGGCAAATTGGGGAGAAGTACGGGATAGATGTTGAGATTATTTCAGGAGAGAGAGAGGCCGAACTCATATACAAAGGGGTCAGAGAGTCGGTCTTGCTTTATGACGAAAAGGTTCTTATTCTTGACATAGGAGGGGGCAGCAATGAATTTATTATTGCCGACAAAGATAAAATATACTGGAAAGAGAGTTTTCCTCTTGGTGTGGTAAGAATGAAAGAGATAATATCACCCTCTGATCCCATTTCAGAAGATGAAATCAGAGCCTATAAAAATTATCTGGACAAATCACTACAACCGCTGTTTGACCAGATAAAGATTTATAAACCAACATTTATGATTGGCTGCTCCGGATCGTTTGATACACTCAGGGAGTTAATCTGGCCCGAGGATGACGAAACACTACCTGCTCTGGAACTCCCACTGGACAAATTCTTTGATCTGAATGATATTCTCATCAAATCTACATCTGCAGAGAGGCGCAATATGAAGAGAATGTCTCCGATGAGGGTAGATTATATGGTTTTAGGCAGTATTTTTGTAGAGTATATCATCAAAAAAATTGATATTAAAGAGCTTTATCAGTCATCATATTCTCTTAAAGAGGGTTATATGTCTGAGATTGCATCTTCACTTTAGCTAATATTGGAAAAGGAATTACAGTATGAAAGTTCTGATTATTGACGATGAAAAATCTATCAGGAATACTCTTAAGGAGATTCTTGAATTTGAAGGTCACGAAATATCTCTGGCGGCAGATGGAGTAGAGGGTTTGGCAATGGCCACGGCAGAGAGTTTTGACGTTATCTTTTCTGATATAAAAATGCCAAATATGGATGGCATGGAACTTCTAGACAAGTTAAGCGAATCAAATGTAGAGTCTTCGGTTATTATGATATCCGGCCACGGATCTATTGACTCTGCCGTTGAGTGTATCAAAAAAGGTGCCTTTGACTTTATTCAAAAGCCACTTGATCTTAACAGAATTCTCATTACTCTGAGAAATGCCACAGACAGGACCAACCTCGTAAAAGAGACAAAAATTCTTAAAAAGAGAGTTTCAAAAATTCCGGAAATAGTAGGGGTTTCACCTGCCATATCCAGAATTAAAGATATGATAGACAGAGTTGCTCCAACTGAAGCAAGAGTTCTCATAACCGGCTCCAATGGAACAGGTAAGGAGTTGGTAGCCAGATGGCTTCATGAAAAAAGTTCCAGAAATACTATGCCGTTTGTAGAGGTAAACTGTGCTGCTATTCCCGGCGAGTTGATCGAGAGTGAACTTTTTGGTCACGAAAAGGGAGCCTTTACCTCTGCCGTTAAACAGCATAAGGGTAAATTTGAGCAAGCCGATGGAGGCACACTGTTTCTTGATGAAATTGGAGACATGAGTCTTGCAGCTCAGGCAAAAGTTCTGAGGGTGTTACAGGAAAATAAAATTACAAGGGTAGGGAGTGATAAGGACATAAGCGTGAAAGTGAGGGTTATTGCTGCAACCAATAAAAACCTTACAGAGGAGATTGAAAAGGGAAGCTTCAGAGAGGATCTATACCACAGAATAAGTGTTATTGTAATTCATGTCCCTCCGCTTACCCAAAGGAAAGAGGATATACCAATGCTTACAAAATACTTTCTGGAACAAATATCAACTGAAGGAGGTATGCCTTACCGTGAAATAGACGAGGATGCAGTTGAAGAGCTTACAACATATAAATGGACCGGTAACATCAGAGAGCTTAGAAATGTAGTTGAGAGGCTTATGATTTTGAGTAATAATAGAATAACAAAAGATGATGTAATTGCTTTTGCAAAACCCATCTTCAGATAAACTACTCTTTCTCTATTCGCATCTGCTGTATAAAATTGCCATCCGATTGGGTTTTGACAAATAATGTAACCCTGAATTTGCTTCCCCCTGCGCTTAGGTTGCCAATGGCGTAAATCATGGGAGCTTTTCCCGAACGATATGTTATTACAAAACTTTTTGGAGAGTTTTCATTAAAAAACTCCTTTACAATCTGTTTAGCCTGCTGTCTGCTGCATACATTTGTAGTTCCGAGAATATCAATCTCAAGACTTGGTGCAAACCAAACAGACAGTCTTTCAGCATCGCCGTTTTGTATATACTTGGCTATAGGAACAAACACATCCTGTTCTTTGTTTTGATTGGCAGTCTGTTGCCCGCTTAAGACAACTGTATTTAATAAAAGCGTATAAAAAATCAGTACTATCTTTCCCATATTATATTCCTCACTAAGGAAGAAAAAGCAAAAATCAAGCCATATGACTAAACCATAAAATTAATACATTTCCACGATAAATGTCAAATTAATAGTAATTTTGTAGAGATGAAGATAGAGTTACTGCTTATGGGAAAGACAGATTCTGCCTGGATTAAAGAGGGGGCAGAACTTTATGCAACCAGGCTTAAGTACTATACTACTCTTTCAATCAAAGAGATACCCGAACTTAAAAAAACCGCCGGGCTAAGTACAAACCAAGTAAAAGAGAGAGAGGGTGAGTTGATTTTGAAAAACATCAAAGAGAGTGATTATCTTATTCTCCTTGATGAGAATGGAAAGCATTTTTCATCAGAGGAATTTGCTCAGAAAATTGAAAAAGTCACAATAAGAGGTATAAAGTGTATAGTTTTTGTAGTAGGAGGGGCATACGGTTTTTCCGGGGAGGTATACAGCAGGGCGAATGAAACAATATCTCTTTCCAAAATGACATTTTCTCATCAGATGGTAAGGGTAATTTTTCTGGAGCAACTTTACAGGGCTTATACGATAATTAAGGGTGAACCATATCACCATAAATAGATGATAAAGGATAAGATTACAGAGATTCTAAAGAGAAAAACCACAATTCTGTGGTTATGTGCACTATTCTTTACCATTGCATCTTTCATGGAGTTTTCAACTCCTGGCTCAATGGACAGAGAGGTACTGCGCCTTGAGTCGGTCATTCATAAAAGGCAACAAATACTTGAGCAGTATGCAGTTAAAACATTAAGCCTGCCCGATAACGAATTTATCTCCTTTAAAGATTTACCGGAAGATATGATTATCTACCGCTACTTTGATGATACTCTTCAATCATGGGCAAATCAGCTTCCGATATATAACGATGACATATTTTTCTTCCCGTTCGGGTATAGAATAAATCACATGAACAGTCGTGTTATAACCAACACGCCTCTGGCATATCTTAAACTGGTAGAGCAGTATGTGAGTCTGGGATCTGCATGGTATATAGTAAACGTAATTGTGAGGGATAACCAGACTGTAGTCACGGCCCTTCTGGTACAAACTGAATATCCTTCAGAGAACAGTGCGTTAAGCAACAGCATAAATCCCAATTTTTACTTAAGAAAACAGCTCTCAATTGTACCGGTTACCTTTGATGAGTCGTATATTGTTCACGGTAAAGACGGGGGAGTCCTGTTCTCTGTACTTAAGACATTACCCGGGAAAGGTGCGAGTCAGGGAATCGCTCTCAGATGGTTTGCCATACTTTTCGTAATACTTGCTCTGTTTTCCAACCTACAAAGAAAAAGAGGCATTAATGAGTTCTTTTCCCTCTTTGCAGGGATGGTAATTGTAAGATTTGTGGCTATTTACCAAGCAAAAGAGCTTCAGGGTGAACTTGAAATTTTCTCCCCGACTCTTTATGCAGATTTTGGAATCTTCAGCTCTCTTGCAGATCTGTTAATAAATAATATTCTGATTTTCATGATTGTCCTGGCTCTGTTTATGATCAGGAAAAGCCTGGCTTTGACAATTCTGAAAGCACCACGATTTAAGAAGAGATTGTTCACAATACTCTTCTCAATAATTCCACTGGTATTAATTCCTTACATATATCTGAGCATGAGGTCACTTATCCTCAACTCAAATATAGTAATGGAGCTATATAAGATAGATGAAATAACCGAATATACCTTAATGGTATATCTCTCCTACGGACTTCTTTTTCTGGCACTTCTGTTCTCTCTTCAACTGATGAGACCTCTTTTTATTCCCAAAAGAAGGTTTTCCTTTATGGAGAGGATTCCAATGGCTTTTTACATAACCTTTGTCTCACTCTTTACGCTTGCCACAGTAAGTTATTTTGGTTTTACAAAAGAGTTTAACAGGAACAAGGTCTGGACAACAAAAATGTCTGTTGAGAGAGATCTTACCATGGAACTTCAACTCAGAAGCCTTGAAAAGTTCATTGAAAATGACCCTATTATAGCGTATTGGGTAAGGTTTGACCAAAATACCGAGATGATCTCCAATCGCCTGTCCGAAGCCTATTTCTGGAGCATTCTGCAAAAGTACGACATGAGAATAACCTCATGCAGGCCAAACTCAATGCTCATTACCGAGATATCAAACCTGGACTTGCCTCCTGTTCACTGCAACAATTTTTACAAAACAGAAATTTCAAGATACGGGATGAGGCTTGGAGATAACTCCTCATTCTTCTTTATGAATAACTATAACGGAAGAATAAGCTACCTGGGCGTATTTCCGTTCATTATCTTAGGAGAGGAGATTACGCTATTCATAGAGCTTGACAGCAAGTTTATGAGAGAATCTATTGGATATCCCGAACTTCTGCTTGATCATAAAAAACTGGATAACTACAATATACCTTCCGGGTACTCCTATTCAAAATATTTGAATGGAAGACTCATATCCTATGGCGGCAGGTATAATTATTCTCTCAAATACGAAAAGGAATATGAAACCGGATACAGAACAGAGAGAAGCAACGGATACCTTCACTTCATAAATAAGATTTCAGATGAGAATATAATAATCTTATCGAGACCTGAGAGAAATACATTCCAGTACACAGTATCGTTTTCATATCTGATGCTATTTTACTCTCTTATGATTCTGGGACTTATAAGAATCAGACACAAGGGATTTATTTATAACCTTCCTAAAAGTTCGTTCAGATGGAAGATAACCGTTCTGATAATTTCATCGCTGGTATTTGCACTTGTGGCAATGGGTGCAGGAAGTATATGGTTCTCCATAAGATATTTTAATGAATCCAACAGAGAGCAGATGGAGGAGAAGATGAGCACCGTTCAGTCAACTCTCTCATATTACAGTAAGTTTGCTCAAAAGTATAATGACCAGCAATTTAATAATCTAAGATTACAGGAGGCAATGAACCGCCTTTCAAACACTGCGCAGATTGATATTAATGTTTATCAGTCCGACGGTTTGCTTTTAAGGACAACACGAAGTGAAGTTTTTGACCGGTATTTGCTGGGGACCAGAATGAATCCGTTGGCATTCAGGGAGATTGTCTACAACAATAAAAAACAATATGTAAACAAAGAGGTGGTAGGTGACCTCACCTATTATTCACTTTACGCTCCACTTTTTAACGTTGATGGAAAGCTTATTGCTATTGCCAATGTGCCATATTTCTCCAGACAGAGTAACTTCAGAAAGGATGCCTCTTCGATAATTGCCGCAATAATTAATATCTACCTCTTACTACTTATAGCAGCTGTTTTTGGAGGTATAGCCCTGTCAAATTCAATATCAAAACCTCTTGCAGAGATTAGTAAAAAGATGCAATTGCTGGACATATCACAGCAGCCTGAACATATCAACTACACCAACAGAGACGAATTGGGTATTCTGGTAGCGGCCTACAACAAGATGGTTGACGATCTTAATGAGAGCACAACCAGACTTGCCCAGGGCGAAAGAGAGCAGGCTTGGAGAGAGATGGCAAGGCAAATTGCTCACGAAATAAAGAACCCTCTCACCCCTATGCGGTTAAGTATTCAGCACATGATGAGGTTAAAGGAGCAGGGAGTTAAAGACTGGCCTAAGAGATTTGATGCACTTGCCAATTCACTTATTGAACAGATAGATATACTTTCAGATGCTGCAGGTGAGTTCTCCAGTTTTTCAAGGTTCTACTCCGAAGATATGATAAGATTTGATCTGAACTCCCTGATTAAGGAGCAGATTATACTGTTTAATACAAGAGACAATATTACCCTTACATTTGAATCTCATAAAGAAGATGCATTTGTCTCTGCCCGAAAGACCCAGTTGACAAGGGTGTTGGTAAATCTTCTGTCAAATGCTTACCAGGCAGTAGAATCAATGGACAACGGAAATATTTTGGTTACACTTCAAAAAGATGACAAATATTTCCAGATTGCTGTTCATGATGATGGCTCAGGTGTTCCCGATAGTTTGACACATCGGCTCTTTAAGCCGAATTTTACAACCAAGAGTGGTGGTACCGGTTTGGGTCTGGCAATATGTCGCAGTATAATGGAGCAGAGTCAGGGTACAATAAACTACACCACATCCGAAAGACTTGGAGGTGCCTGTTTCACTGTTTATATCCCTGCTTAAATATTACTTCTGTCTCAGAAAAATCTGAATGGGAACCCCGTTAAAATCGAACTTCTCACGTAGTCTGTTTTCCAGGTATCTTTTGTAGTCTTCCCTCACATACTGTGGAAGGTTGCAGAAGAATGCAAAAGCCGGAGAAGGGGTAGGGAGTTGAGTAATATATTTTATTTTGATGTACTTACCTTTTGTTGCCGGAGGAGGATAGTTTAAAATTTCCGGAAGCATCTCCTCGTTTAGTTTAGATGTAGGAATTCTCTTGTTTTTATTGGCATATACCTTGGCTGCACTGTTTAGTACATCAAGTATTCTTTGCATGTTAATTACAGAGGTGAAAACAATGGGAATATCCCTAAACGGGGCAATTTTATTCATGATATCCAGGGTGAACTCCTTCATTGTGTTGGGGCCTTTGTCAGGAATCAAGTCCCATTTATTTACTACAATAACGCAACCTTTTCTGTTCTTTATAATCAGGTTGAAAATGGCCATATCCTGCTGCTCAACGCCCATAGTGGCATCCAGCATCAGCACACAAACATCGGAATACTCAATTGCCCTGATTGAGCGCATCACAGAATAAAACTCAAGGTCCTCCTTAACTTTAACCTTTTTTCTCAATCCAGCTGTATCAACCAGCATGAATTCATGACCAAATTTATTGTAGTAAGTCGCAATTGAATCTCTTGTTGTTCCTGCTACCGGTGTTACAATATTCCGTTCCTCTCCCAATAACGCATTTGTAATTGAGGATTTACCAACATTTGGCTTGCCGATTATGGCTATATGAGGTATTTTCGGAGCATTCTCTCTGGCTTCACTCTCAAGGGGCAAAAGTTCAAGAATTTTATCAAGTAAATCTCCTGTACCACTTCCGCTGGCCGATGATATCGCCCAGGGCTCTCCCAGTCCAAAAGAGTTAAACACATATGTATCAAACATCCTGTCACCGGTGTCAACCTTATTGGCAACAACTACAACAGGTTTTTTGGATCTTCTTAATATATCAGCGATTATGTTGTCGTAATCTGTTATTCCGGTATGGACTTCACACATGAATAGAATAACATCGGCCTCCTCTATTGCAAGCAGAACCTGTTTTCTTATCTCCTCTTCAAAAACATCTTCGGTATTAACCGCATATCCACCGGTGTCAATAACAGAAAATTCCCTCCCGTTCCACTCACAACGTCCATAATGGCGGTCACGGGTAACTCCTGCCACCTCATCTACAATGGCTTGCCTCATTCCTACGAGGCGGTTAAAAAGGGTAGATTTGCCCACATTAGGGCGTCCAACTATAGCTAAAATACTCATATCGGGTGCAAAGGTAAACAATAATTGCAAACCTGCGAATTACTCTTCAGAAGAGCCGCAGGAGCACGTAGAACAGGAATTCCCTTTTTTCCAGAGAATTCTTTCATCTGTTTTGGCACATTTAAGCCCAAGTTTTCTCATCTCTTTGTTATGACCTATTTCGGTCTCAGGGAATTTTCCGTTTTTCCGGAAAATTATGTTAAAAGACATAAGTGCAACACAGATTGCAACAACTATTACAGAAAGTATTATAAGTGACATCTTGAATCAGCAAATTAAACATTTAAACGGAGGCTGCAACGGAGAGTCTCCTAACTGGAGCATCTGAGGCAACTGATGTACCTTGAATGCCGAACTTTTCATCAGCTTGACTATTCTGTCTACAAGAATTCTTTCGGTACCTCCTGCTATAACCTCTTCGGGGCTTTTTCCCTCCTCAATAAGCATATGCAAAATAGGGTCCAGAATGCTATACTCAGGTATTGTATCACTATCTTTCTGATCTACTCTTAATTCGGCTGATGGCTCTTTGGTTATAGTATTTTCGGGAATAACCTTTTCCAACGTGTTGATATAATGCGCAATTGAGTAAACCTGAAGTTTATAAAGGTCGGCAATCACCATAAGTGCACCACTAAGATCACCGTAAAGAGTTCCGTAACCCATAGCTAACTCACTTTTGTTGGAGGTGTTTAGCAAAAGAGCTCCTGTCTGGTTTGAATAAGCCATAAGGATATCAGCTCTGATTCGGGCCTGTAAATTCTCAATTGTAATATCTTTGATTTCATCACAGAAAAAATCCTCAAGCTCTTTGATATATCTGTTATAGATTGCCTCAATCGGCACAATTGTGTAGCTGATATTCAGACTTGAAGCCAGGTCAATGGCATCGGTAACCGAATGTAATGTAGAAAATGGAGATGGCATCAGAACAGCATGAACATTCTCTCTCCCAAGAGCCTCTGCTGCAATGCAAAGTACAACTGCCGAGTCTATGCCGCCGGAAAGACCTACAACAGCCCTCTCCTTACCGTTTTCTTTGAAAAAAGAAGCAACACCCTTAACAAGCCTTGCATACACTATATCTGATTCAATCTCTTTCATCTTCTTAGAATATGAAACTAGTGCTTATTGATTGATAATTATATACTTTATCAATAACATCGGCAAAAATTTCGGCAACCGACAAAATCTTGATCTTACTTCTGTCAACATCAGGATTCACTGCCATTGGAATAGTATCGGAAATGATAACCTCCTGCAACTGTGAGCTTGCAATTCTTTCATAGGCAGGGCCGCTAAGAACCGCATGAGTTGCAAGTGCCCTTACACTAACAGCACCCTTCTCCATAAGCATATCAGCTGCTTTGCTTATTGTGCCGGCTGTATCAATCATATCATCAATTATCACAATATTCCTTCCCTCAACATCACCTATAGCTGTCATAGAACCCACAACATTAGCCTTCTCACGGGATTTGTGGCAGATTATAAGCGGGCAACCAAGTATTCTTGAATATGCGTTGGCTCTTTTTGCTCCTCCCATATCAGGTGCAGCAATTGAAAGATTGTCAAGTTTAAGATCTCTCAGGTATGGTAAAAAGATAGAACTTGCGTAGATGTGATCGACAGGAAAATCAAAGAAGCCCTGAATCTGATCGGCATGCAGGTCGGCAGTCATAACTCTGTCGCAGCCGGCTGCCTGCAGAAGATTTGCCACCATTTTGGCTCCTATTGGAACCCTTGGTCTGTCCTTTCTGTCCTGACGTGCCCAGCCGAAGTACGGGATTACTGCAATTACCTTATAGGCAGATGCTCTGCGGGCTGCATCAATCATCAGAAGAAGTTCAAAGATGTTGTCAACGGGAGGGAATGTCGATTGAACAACAAAAACCGTAGCACCCCTGACACTCTCTTCGAAAGCAGGTTGAAATTCTCCGTCACTGAATACCGTGACAGATGATTTCCCAATGTCCAGTTTAAGTGCCGCAGCGATCTTCTCTGCAAGGTAACGGGAGCTTCTGCATGAAAAAATCTTAATCTTATGTTGGTGATCCATAGCTAGATTTATTTTTTTATAAGAGTTTCAATGTAGTTTAGAACCTCATCTCTTCCCTGTCCGGTTTCAGAAGAGGTTACAAATACAGGAGGAAGCTCCTCCCAATATTCAAGCAGAGTGGCATTATTTCTCTCAATCTGAGCTTTTAGGCCATTCACGCCAAGTTTATCACCCTTTGTGTAGATAAGGGCAAAAGGGACTCCGGCCTCACCCAGGCGGTTTATAAACTCGAGGTCAATTTTTTGAATATCGTGTCTTGAATCAAGCAGTACAAAAAGGTTCTGAAGTTCGGCAGACTGATTTATATATCTGCTGATCATGTTGGCAAGTTGTTCTCTCTCTGTTTTGGATATTTTGGCAAAGCCGTATCCGGGAAGGTCAACCATGTACCACATTTCATTAATCATAAAATGGTTAATGAGACGGGTTTTACCGGGTTTTCCTGAGGTGTGGGCAAGTTTGCCGACACTGCATAACATATTTATAAGAGATGATTTGCCTACGTTCGATCTGCCTATAAAGGCAAATTCAGGCAGTCTGGAGACCGGCCTCTCATCAACCTGAGTGCTGCTTCCGGCAAATATGGCTTGTGAAATCTTCATAGCTTTTCTGACCCTGCAAAGGTATAACTTTATTGCGTATATTTGTACGGGATGTGGTAAAAATGGATTAAAATGGCAAAAAGAGAGGAGATTACACTTAGCGAACTACAGGAGAGAATAGGCAAATCCATTGAAAATTCACTTCCCGGCAAGTACTGGGTGAGAGCAGAAACAGGTGAGGTTAAGGTTCACTCGGGAGGTCATTGCTACATGGAGCTTATAGACCGCAAAACAGAAGGGGGCATTTTAGCAGCAAAGGTACAGGCCGTTATATGGAGTTCGACATTCAGGATGTTGAGACCATATTTTGAAACCACAACCGGCAGAGCTCTTGAAAGAGGAATTAAGATTCTGGTGTGTGTTCAGGTTCAGTACTCATCGTTGTATGGTCTCTCTCTCGTGATTTCTGATATTGACCCATCTTTCACCATTGGAGAGCAAGAGCTGTTAAGGCAAAAGACAATTCAGAAATTGAAGGATGAGGGGATGTTTGAGGTCAATTCCTCCCTTGAAATCCCTATACTGCCCCGCAATATTGCTGTAATCTCTTCAGAGAATGCAGCAGGTTACAGAGATTTCATGCAGCATACCTCACTTAACGAATATGGATTCAAATTCAACATAACTCTCTTTTCTGCTCCCATGCAGGGAGATACTGCTCCTGCAGGAATAATTGCAGCACTTGAATCGATTGCTGCAGAGTCAGAAATGTTTGATATAGTGCTTATTACCAGAGGAGGAGGTTCAGCCCAGGATCTGATTTGCTTTGATGATTACAACCTTGCAGTAAATATTGCGCAGTTTCCACTGCCGGTGATAACCGGAATCGGACACGATCACGACTACCATATTGCAGACATGGTATCTCATACGAATGTAAAGACACCCACTGCAGCTGCAGACTTCCTGCTTGATCTGTTTATTCAGGAGGAGCAGCACCTTAACTTTCTTTCAAACAGAGTAGCAGTTTCATTAAGGACAAAGTTTGCAAACGAAGAGGCAGCAATTGAGAGAAGGGTCAGAAGAGTAAAGGAGGCTGTTGCAAGATTAACCAGAGATCAGGAACACAAGCTTGAACTGCTGGAGAAGAGAGCAATGCTTGCATTGCCACTAAATATTCTTGAAAGGGGATATTCGATAGCGTTAAAGAATGGAAAAAAAATTACAAATTCCTCACAAGTTAATCAGGGAGACAACATTACCCTGGTTGTAGCACACGGAATAATTGACTGTACAGTAAACTCAAAGAGAGATGAATAACATAAAAAATCTTACCTATAAAGAGGCTCTTAAGCAGCTTGAAGATCTTGTAAACAGGATAGAGAGCCCCGAAGCAGATATTACAAACCTTGCAGAGGACGTAAAGCGGGCAATAAGTCTGGTTAAACACTGCCGAGAGCAGATAAAGGGATTTGGTCAGGAGCTCGACAAAATAATTGAACAATAGGAATCATGAACCAGTTAAAACTTTGGATTGATGACCCCTGGCTAGAACCCTGGAGTAAAAAAATCCGGGAGCGGTACGAAAAAGTTATTGTCAGAATGCTTGAGATTGCCGGATACGGCAAAACACTAAGTTCGGCAGTTAACTCACATCTCTACTATGGAGTACACTCCGATGGTAAAGGAAATCGTGTTTTCAGGGAGTGGGCACCCAATGCAACAGCTATTTACCTTTTATGTGACCTTAATGGCTGGAAGAAAAATCCTGACTACAGACTGACTAACATTGGGAACGGAAACTGGGAATTAACTCTTCCCGGAAAAAAACTAAATCACGGACAACTTTTCAAATGGCTCGTCTGTTGGGATGGCGGAGAGGGTGAGAGATTGCCTGCATATGCAGTAAGAACTATTCAGGACCCTCACACCAAACTCTTTGCTGCACAAATCTGGGACCCTAAACCTTACAAGTGGAAAAATAAAAGAGGTCCGGTTGTAAAATACCCCCTGATTTATGAGGCACACACAGGAATGAGTTCAGAAAAGCCTGAGATTGCAACTTTCAGCTATTTCAGAAAAAATGTACTGCCAAGAATTGCCAGGCTCGGCTACAACACACTTCAGTTGATGGCAGTACAGGAGCACCCCTATTATGGCTCTTTTGGTTACCAGGTATCAAATTTTTTTGCAGTCAGTTCAAGATTTGGTACTCCGGACGAACTGAAAATGCTCATAGATGAAGCCCATTCCATGAACATTGCAGTTGTGATGGATATTGTTCATTCGCATGCAGTCAGTAATGTATTGGAGGGGATATCCTGCATTGACGGAACAGAGTATGCATATTTTCATGAGGGAGCCAGGGGAGACCATCCTGCGTGGGGGTCAAAATGTTTCAATTATGGCAAAAGTGAAACACTCCATTTTTTGTTGTCCAACTGTAAATACTGGCTTGAAGAGTACAACTTTGACGGCTTTAGGTTTGATGGAATTACCAGTATGATATATTTGGACCACGGACTCGGAAAGGATTTTACAGAGTACTCTCTCTATTTTGACGGGAATCAGGATGATGACGCACTGGTATATCTTGCACTTGCCAATCGCTTGGTAAAGGAGATTAACCCAAACGCAATGACTATTGCAGAAGATATGAGTGGAATGCCCGGTCTTGCAGCTCCAATAGAGCATGGCGGTTTTGGTTTTGATTTCAGAATGAGCATGGGAATCGCAGACTATTGGATAAAGTGGATAAAAGAGCTGAGAGATGAACAGTGGAACGTAGGAGATATTTTTCATGAGCTTACCGCTAAAAGATCAGACGAAAAGACAATAAGTTACGCAGAGTGCCATGACCAGGCGATGGTTGGTGATAAAACAATAATGTTCAGACTGCTGGACAGTGAAATGTACACCTCAATGACAAAATCAGCCCTCTCAGTCACTGTCGACAGAGCAATGGCACTTCACAAGATGATTCGTCTTGCAACTATTTCACTATCAGGAGACGGATATCTCAATTTCATGGGCAATGAGTTTGGCCACCCCGAATGGATAGATTTTCCTCGTGAAGGAAACGATTGGTCATACCATTACGCCAGAAGACAATGGCAACTGGCCTCTGACCCCGAATTGAGATATCAGTGGCTTCTGTTTTTTGACCGGGAGATGATCTCTCTGATAAAAAAGTCTGCAATTTTTGATACAAGGCCACAAATACTCTACCAGCACAACGAAAGACAACTACTGATTTTCATGAGGGGAGACTACCTCTTCGCATTTAACTTCAGTCCAACCCAATCATACACAGACCACTCCTTTATTGCGCCTGCCGGGAGTTATAAATTGGTTCTGGACACTGATGCCCTGCATTTTGGCGGGTTTGGAAGAAACGATCAGCAGATCAATCATTTAACAATAGATGCAGAGAGAGAAAACAGACTTTTACTATACCTTCCAAGCAGAAGCGCAGCTGTTTATTTTTATGCAAAATCATAATCAAATCTTAACATAAATTTTTGTAACTTGCATGAATTAACACAGAGAGAATATGGCCTATCTTGAATTTAATAAGAGTGAGCTGGTAAACCTTGAATACTCCCTTAAAAGGGAGTTTCTCTCAACTAACCATGCCGGCGGATATCTTAACACAACGCTTTCGGGCTGCAATACCAGAAAGTATCACGGTCTTCTTGTGCTGCCAATAGAGCAGTTCAACGGAGATAAGTTTGTATTATTATCGTCACTCGACGAAACACTAATACAGCACCAAAAAGAGTTCAATCTGGGAATTCATTGCTACGGTGAAATATATGAACCTAGGGGCCATAAATATATCATAAACGCAGAGGTAGATAAGGTTGTGGCAATTACCTATGCTGTAGGGGGAATGGTCGTGAGAAAAGTTTTAATGTTTGGAGACAGAGAAGATCAGGTCTTTATTAAATACACCTTGCTCGAAGCACATTCACCTACCATCCTCAGACTAAAACCATTTTTAGCCTTCAGGCATATTCATGTGCTCTCAAAAGCAAATATTAATGCAAACACAAGATATACCGAAATTTCCAAAGGGAGAGGATTCTGCCTCTACGATGGTTTCCCGAATCTTAACCTGCAGCTGAATGTAAAGAGTGAGTTCATTTCCAATCCTGACTGGTACTACAATATTGAATACAAAGAGGAGAGCAGGAGAGCCTACGAATCCAAAGAGGACCTCTTTGTTCCCGGATACTTTGAAATGCCTTTCAGAAAAGGAGAAACAATCATTTTCTCTGCATCGGTAAAGGAGGAAAATCCTGCCCGCTTTTCTGAAAAATTCAAAAAAATCATTGAAGCAAAAGAACATCGCGACAGTTTTGAAAACTGCCTTAAAATCTCTGCTAAACAATTTATTACACAAAGAGGAAAGGATACATGTATATATGCAGGCTACCCATGGCTTGACAGAAACTTAAGAGAGACACTAATCTCTCTTCCCGGACTTACTCTAAATTCAAAAGACGGAGTTATAACATTCAACAAAGTGATTGACTCATTAATCAGTAACAATCACGCGACCTTTACCGGGAAAACTGTAATGACAGACGTACCACTTTGGTTTTTCTGGACTCTTCAGCAATACTCAATCTTTACAGGAGATAAAGCCATAATCTGGAAGCTTCACAAAGGGCTCTTAAAGTCCATTCTGAATTCATACAGAGAGGGGACAAAGGAATATATAAGAATGCATGACAACGGACTCCTCTGGGGCGAGCTGAAAGGAACCGCTCTTACGTGGATGGATGCTTATGCTTATGGAGAACCAATTACCGAACGATCGGGCTACCAGGTAGAGGTTAACGCATTGTGGTACAATGCTATTTCGTATGCGTGTGAGATATCAGAAGCTGCAAAAGACAAAGATTTTTCAAAAGAGTGGAAGCCTGTACTGTCAATGATAGAGAGAAATTTTATCAGAGCATTTAAGATTGAAGGGAAAGATCATCTTGCAGACTATGTGGGGCCTGAGGGGCAAAACAATTTCATGAGACCAAATCAATTGCTCTCTTGTGCACTCATGTATTCACCGATAGACGATGAGACAAAGGCGAAAATCCTAAAATCCATTAAGAGCGAGCTTCTTACTACACGAGGTATCAGGACTCTCTCTCCAAAAAATCCTCTGTATAAAGGAGAATACGATGGAGACGAGCTCAGCAGAAACCTTGCATACCATCAGGGCACTGCCAGAGTATGGCTTCTCTGTTTTTACATTGAGGCAATGTTAAAACTTTACGGAGAGAGCTTTGTACCTGTTGCCAAAGAGCTGGTTCAGGCGTTTGAGGAGGAGATTACTCTTCATTGCATTGGTTCCGTATCAGAGGTATTTGACGGAGACCCTCCTCACCAACCACACGGCTGTACATCCTATTCAGGATCTGTTGCAGCGCTGCTAAGGTCAATGAGTTTAATTAACAAAATAAATTAGTCTGGATATGAAGGTATTAATGTTCGGCTGGGAATTCCCACCACACATATCCGGAGGGCTTGGAACTGCATGTTACGGCCTTACCAAAGGTCTGGTCAATAATGATGTAGAGGTGCTTTTTGTTATGCCTTCCGCAACAGGAGACGAAGATCAAACTTCTGTGAAAATTATTGACGCAAGTGACATTGAGGTTTCTGAACGTTGCCGCGATGTTAAGGATTTTCTGGAAAAGGTTCAGTTTATCAGAATCGGCTCCAATATGATTCCTTACGTAGACCCCAAGGAGTTCACTGAGATGATGACGCACCTTCAGGAGGGACAGATTGAGGATTTCAAGCTGGGAATTGGTAAAAAATATAAATTTTCCGGTAAGTACGGGACCAACCTTATGGAGGAGGTGGCAAGATATGCACTCGTAGCCGGAGAGATTGCAATGAGACACGATTTTGATATCATTCATGCGCATGACTGGCTTACATACCTGGCTGGAATTGCCGCCAAAAGAATAAGCGGCAAACCACTTGTAGTGCATATGCACGCTACAGAATTTGATAGAAGCGGTCAAAATATCAATACAGAAGTTTATGATATTGAGCGCATTGGAATGAGAGAGGCTGATGTGGTTATTGCTGTAAGCCATCTAACCAGAAATATTGTGATAAACAAATACGGTATCAATCCCGAAAAGGTAGTTACTGTACATAATGCAGTTGATTTTCAAGGCTTTCAAAATGTTCAGGTTGATAGGGGAGTACCCGAAAAAATTGTAACATTTTTAGGAAGAATAACTTATCAAAAGGGCCCCGAATACTTTATCGAGGCAGCAAAGAAGGTGATTAAAAACTATCCCGATGTAAGATTTGTGATGGCAGGCAATGGCGATCTGCTTAACAGATGCATCAGACACGTTGCAAAGCTCAGAATTGCAGACAGATTCCATTTTACCGGTTTTTTAAAGGGAGCAGAGGTAAAAGAGATGTTTGCATATTCAGATGTTTATGTGATGCCCTCTGTTTCTGAACCATTTGGCATCTCACCTCTTGAGGCAATGAGGTCAAATGTACCTGTAATTATTTCAAAACAAAGTGGTGTAGCAGAGGTGCTTAAACACGCAATTAAAGTTGACTTCTGGGACATAGACGCAATGGCAGATTCAATATACGGGCTACTGTCATACCCGGCACTATCAAAAATGGCTGTACAAAACGGGCTTGAGGAGGTTAATTCTCTAAAATGGGATGGAGCCGCCTATAGCGTAAAAGAGATATACTCCCGTCTGCTTAAAAACAAGAAAAAATAACATTTATGGATAAAACGATATGCCTTTATTTTCAGGTACATCAGCCACACCGGCTCAGATTATACCGCTTCTTTGACATAGGTAAAAGTTCATACTATTTTGACGACTTTGCCAACAAAACAATTCTTCGGAGAGTTGCTGAGAGGTGCTACCTCCCTGCCAACAGGCTTATTCATGAACTGATTGTAAAAAACAAGGGTAAATTCAGGGTGACCTATTCACTGACAGGATCAGTTATTGACCAGTTTGAAAAATTTGCACCTGAGGTGATTGATAGCTTTAAAGAACTTGCCAATACCGGATGTGTTGAATTTCTTGCAGAGACCTATTCCCATTCACTTTCATCACTAATTTCAGAAGATGAGTTTAAAGAGCAGGTAAAATTGCATGATCAAAAAATATTTACTCTTTTTGGAGTAAAACCCACTGTATTTAGAAATACAGAGCTTATATACTCCGACAAAATAGGAGCTACTGTGGCAGATATGGGTTATTCCGCAATGCTCACAGAGGGGGCAAAACATGTTTTGGGCTGGAAAAGCCCCAACTTTCTCTACACAAATGCACTAAATCCAAGACTTAAACTATTACTTAAAAATTTTAACTTAAGTGATGATATTGCATTTCGTTTTTCAAATCAAAACTGGACAAACTGGCCTCTTACTGCTGACAAATACGCAGGCTGGCTGGCAAAAGCACTTGAAAAAGACGATATCGTTAATATCTTCATGGATTATGAAACCTTTGGGGAGCACCAGAATGTTTCAACCGGCATTTTTGACTTCCTGAAGCATTTACCCGGTGAGATAATGAAATATAAAACGATACAGTTTGATACCCCTTCTGAAATATGTAAAAAACATCAGCCTGTTGCACCACTTCATGTCCCATTCCCAATATCGTGGGCAGACGAAGAGAGGGACACAAGCGCATGGATAGGCAATGAGCTTCAGAACGAGGCTTTTGCAAAATTATATTCAGCAGAGTCAAAGGTTAAAAATTCAGGTGATACAGCTTTGCTCTCTGACTTCAGAAAACTTCAGGAGAGTGATCACTTCTACTATATGTGCACCAAATTTTTCTCTGACGGTGCGGTACATAAGTATTTTAATCCATATGAGACCCCATACGAAGCATTTATCAACTATATGAATGTAGTCAGCGATTTTCTGCTTAGGTGTGACAGATCTGTAAAAATTACCGGTCAGTCAGGTGGAACAATTATTGCAGAAGAAAAAAGCCCTGTAAAAAAGAAAATAGTAAAAAAAGTAAAACCATAAATATTTAAAATGTCAGAAACTAGTTTTGTATCACCGGATTATCTGTTTGAGGTAAGTTGGGAAGTGTGTAATAAAGTAGGTGGGATACATACGGTTATTGCAACAAAAGCATTAAATCTTTCAAAAGAGTATAAAAACCACATACTAATCGGACCTGATGTATGGAGAGAGACTCAGCAAAATCCTGAATTTACAGAGGACAGTCAACTTCTGAGAGCGTGGAGAGTCAAAGCATCGCAGGATGGTCTCAGAGTCAGGATTGGCAGATGGAATGTTGCCGGTGCTCCCGTTGTAATACTGGTAGATTTCAGCCAATATATTCCTTCAAAAGACGAAATATTTGCCAAATTCTGGGAGAGCAATGGTGTGGATTCTCTTTCCGGCCAATGGGACTATACCGAAAGCGCACTATTTGGTTACGCCACCGGTAAGGTTATAGAGAGCTTTGTTAAATTTAATCTTGCGCCACATCATAAAGTAGTAGCTCAATTTCACGAGTGGATGACAGGAGCCGGTATTTTATATCTGAAGTCGACAAAATTGCCGGTTGCAACAGTATTTACAACACACGCCACAGTTACAGGCAGATCAGTTGCAGGCAATAACCTGCCTCTTTACGACAGGATGACAGATTATTCTCCTGAAGAGAAGGCACGTGAGTTCAACATTATATCAAAACACACACTGGAGAGGGCCTCTGCACATGAGGCAGATGTATTTACAACCGTTTCGGACATTACTGCAAAGGAGTGCAAACATTTTTTGGGCAAAGCGGTAGATGTGGTAACTCCGAACGGATTTGAAAACACATTTACTCCAAAGGAGGGCGAGTTTAAGATTTGCGCAAAGACAGCCAGAAAGAGACTTAACGAAGTGGCCTCTTTGATGACCGGTCAGGAAATTGATCAAAACGCAATAATGATTGGTATTAGCGGGAGGTACGAATATAAAAATAAAGGGATTGACATTTATCTTGACGCTATTGCCAAACTAAACAGCATTAAAGATCTTGAAAAAGAGGTATTGGCATGGATTTTTGTACCTGCATGGCACAATGGCCCGGATAAAAACCTTATTCAGAATTCAACAACAGGAGAATATACGACTCAAACGACACATATGCTGTACGAGCCGGATAACGACCCTGTTCTTAAGAAAATCAAGGAGCTTTTCCTTTTAAATAAAAAAAGCGATAAAGTTAAGGTTCTCTTTGTACCATCTTACCTTAACGGTGACGATGGCATTTTCGGACTGACATACTATCAGCTTCTATGCGGGTTAGATCTCACCGTATTTCCTTCATACTATGAACCTTGGGGTTATACACCTTTGGAAAGCCTCGCCTTTGGAGTTCAAACCATTACAACAACACTTGCCGGCTTTGGACTTTGGGTAAAAGAGCACTCTGCAGATTATGGAGATGCAATTGAGATAATTTACAGAGATGACATTAATTACGATTATGTTACCGAAATGGTATTCAAGAGGATGCTAACTGTTACCGGACACTCAAAAGAGGAGTCGCTTGCCCGAAGATTAAAGTGTAAAGAGATAGCAAAAATTGCGCTTTGGGATAATCAAATTAAGTTCTACAAAGAGGCATATTCACTTGCAATTGAAAGGGTTATACTTAGAAAGGGAGTTTTTCCTGTTAGTCAGGATCACAAAGAGCATATTAGTTTCAAAAGAGATGTGTCAAATAAACCACAGTGGAGCAGAATACTAATTGATAAAAGGGTACCTCAAAGACTTGTAAATCTGGAAACAATCTCAAGAAACCTATGGTGGTGCTGGAACCAGAATGCTGTAGAGTTATTTGAAATGGTCGATAAAGAGATATGGAAAGAATCTGATGGGAATCCCATTTTAATGCTTGAGCGAATATCTCTTCGCAGATACTCAGAGCTTGAACAAAATTCTAAATTTTTGGAGAAACTGGACAGTGTATATAACGAGTTTAACGAATATATTTCGGGAAAGGGGAGAGAGCAAGGTGCAAAGATTGCCTATTTCAGCATGGAGTTCGGGCTTGATAAATCGTTAAAAATATACTCAGGAGGCCTTGGCGTACTTGCAGGAGACTACCTGAAGGAGGCCAGCGACATGATGGTTCCAATGACTGCCGTAGGTCTGCTGTACAGATATGGTTACTTTACACAAAAGCTATCAGCTTTTGGAGACCAGATAGCCAGTTATGAGCCTCAGGACTTTTCAAAACTTCCTGTCACTCCGGTTAGAGATATAAACGGAGAATGGATTACAATCGGGGTGGCACTTCCCGGTCGTACTCTGTCGGCCAGGCTGTGGCGCGCAGATGTTGGAAGGACAGAGCTTATACTTCTTGATACTGATTTTGAAGCTAATACTCCGGAAGACAGAGCTGTTACTCACCATCTCTACGGTGGAGACTGGGAAAACAGACTCAAACAGGAGCTGCTTCTTGGAATCGGAGGAATGAGGGCATTAAGGGTTCTGGACAAAAAAGCAGATGTATATCACCTCAACGAGGGGCATGCTGCCTTTGCCGGCTTAGAAAGGTTAAGAGAATTTGTAACCGAAAAGAATCTCACGTTTGCTGAGGCAATGGAGGTAGTCAGGGCATCGACACTCTACACTACTCACACTCCTGTTCCTGCAGGGCACGATTCATTTTATGAAGATCTTCTCAGAGGTTATATTTCACATTACCCGTCACGTCTTAAGGTTAGCTGGGAGGTGTTAATGTCGTTGGGTAAGATTGATCCGTCTAACCACGATGAAAAATTTTCAATGAGCAACCTTGCTGCCAATCTCGCTCAGGAGATTAACGGAGTCAGCATGCTGCACGGAAAGGTGAGCAGGGAGATTCTTTCTGACCTGTGGCCGGGATATTTACCACAGGAACTTCACGTGGGTTATGTTACCAATGGTGTTCACTATCCAACTTGGACAGCTCCGGAGTGGAAAGAGCTTCACAAACAATATTTTGGAGATCAGTTTAGCAGCCATCACTACAACAAAAATTGTTTTGAAGGCATATATAACGCAGATAACAAAACCATCTGGGATATTAGAAACAAATTGAGAAAGAGAGTTGTAGGAAAGATAAAGAAATTGCTTTCGAACCCTTCAGCAACACTCCATTACACTCCAAGACAAATAATCCAGATACAGGAGGCTCTCAGAAGTGATATCCTAACCATCGGTTTTGCAAGGAGATTTGCAACATATAAAAGGGCTCATCTTCTGTTCAGCAATCTGACCAAACTTGAATCAATTGTAAACAACGGAGAGTGCCCTGTTCAGTTTTTCTTTGCAGGAAAAGCACATCCGGCTGACAAGGCTGGTCAGGATCTGATTAAGAGGATAGTAGAGGTATCGGTAATGCCCCAGTTTATTGGTAAAATTCTGTTCATACCGGGTTACGATATGACACTTGCCAAATACCTTGTACAAGGGGTTGATATCTGGATGAACACCCCAACAAGGCCGTTGGAGGCCTCAGGAACAAGCGGCGAAAAAGCCGCAATGAATGGTGTTATGCATTTTTCGGTGCTTGACGGATGGTGGGTAGAGGGGTATAAAGAGGGTGCAGGTTGGGCACTCCCTATGGAGAACACATACGAAAATACTGACTTCCAAAACGAATATGATGCAGCATCCATTTACAATATTTTAGAGAATGAAATTGTACCTTTGTTCTATAAAGAGAGGGACAATCAGGGAGTGCCGGCTGAATGGACTCAGGTTATAAAGAACACGATAGCACAGGTAGCCTCAAATTTTACCACTAACAGAATGCTTTCGGACTACATAGATCAATACTATAACAAGCTTTCGAAGCGGCATTCAGAAATGGTTATTGATGATTTTGCATTGGCAAGGGAGATGTCTGTGTGGAAGAAAAAAGTAAGAAAAGAGTGGCCTCATATAGAAGTTCTGAGCTATTCAAAACCTGATAATGCCAAAGGGGAGATACTGGTTGGAGAAGAGCATAAAGCAGAAGTTATTTTGTCGATAGGGGATCTTAGCCCTGAAGACATTGGAGTTGAGATTATTGTAACTGAAAATGGATTACACGGTAGTCCTGAGATAAAAAGAGATATTGAATTTACATTAACCGAATGTAATAACGGTATTGCCAAATACAGTTGTACTATTTTTGCCGATACCGCAGGTGCATTCAATCTGGCAGGCAGAGTTTTTGCGAAAAATCCAAAGCTGCCTCACAGACAAGATTTTGATTTGGTTAAATGGTTGTAGCTTGTACAGGTTTTTTTGATGGTGTTCATAGGGGACATCGCGCTGTTCTGGATGAGGTTTGCAGGATTGCCTCCGAAAAGGGGTGTAGATCTGCCGTAATTACCTTTTGGCCTCACCCCAGAGCCGTACTGCAACAGGATGCTGTCAGATTCAGACTTCTTAATTCACTGGAAGAGAAGCAGAAATTAATGCACTCTCTGGGAATAGATGATGTATTCGTCCTCCCATTCGATAAAGATTTTGCAAAACAGTCTACTGAGGAGTTTTTTAGAAAATATCTAAAGGTGAAGTATGCTGTACGAACGCTTGTCGTTGGCTATGACCACAGGGTTGGAAGTGATACGAATCAAACTCAGGATCAGATGTTTGAGATCGCCCGCAAACTGGGTATTAACCCAATCAGGGTAGAGCAGTTTGGAGAGAGTGATATTGATGATGACCATTTTAAAGAGAGCAACAACTTCAGGGCCGACAACCTGGTAGTTACAAAAGAGAAAATTAATATAAGCTCTACCAAAATCAGGGAATGCATAATAAACGGCAACATATCTCAGGCAAATCATATGTTGGGCTATCGTTACGGAATGGAGGGTGTGGTTGTTGAAGGACAGAGAATTGGCAGAACCATTGGTTTTCCCACAGCAAATATTAAATTATACGAACCACTCAAGCTACTTCCGGCAGACGGAGTCTATGCAGTATGGGTTGAGACACAGGGAAAAACGTACCGGGGTATAACAAATATCGGTACCCGCCCTACAGTCTCCTTTGGCAGTGAAAAGACAATTGAGACCCATATTCTTGACTTTGACGAAGATATTTATGGTCTTTCTCTTAAAATTGAGTTTACAGGAAGATTGAGAAATGAACAAAAATTCCCATCTTTGGATGAGCTTAAAATTCAACTCTTCAAAGACAGGGAGAATTCCCTTGAATTTTTACCCGGTAACGGAATAAAACTTAGGTAAAATGGACTCATCAATTATAACCATACTTATAGCTGTAGCTATTATTGGATTTCAGATATACTCTGAGAAAAAAAAGAAAGAAAATGCCAAAGCCCGTGCAATGGGCATTCAGCCACAGCAAAAAAATGAGGATGATCCTCGTGAAATACTAAGAAGAGAGATCTCATCTCTTTTTACAGGGGGTGTACCTGAAGAGGAAGATCACTACGATAACTATGACATGGAGGAGGATTCTGACCAAGAATCAAGCTCTTTATATTCAGAAGACCCTTTCGATTCAATAATAAATAAAACAGAGGTCCCCAAAATTGTGAGTCACCTTGATATTCTGCCAAAATATGAAGGAGAATCAATACTCCAAAACAGAATGATGGAAGGCAGAGCCAAAAGTGAACAGATTGATGTAACCGGTGATATCTATGACAGCAAGGCTATTTCAGAGCACAATTACACCGAGGAGTATGTTAAACCAATATCAGCATTCGGTAAAGATTTTGATCCAAGATTATTTATAATTTATTCTGAGTTGGCCAATCCGAAATACCTCGAATAGTTTTTTTTATGAGATTAAATTTTTTAACTTTGTAACAAAGAGTCCTGTTCTGCAGGATTCTTTTTAATTTTTCTATATTATGTCAAAAATTCATTATTTAACCTTAGAGGGTTTAGAAAAACTTAAGGCAGAGCACCATCAGCTTGTTTCGGTTGAACGTCCGTTAATGTCAAAGCAAATAGCCGAAGCTCGTGACAAGGGTGATCTCTCTGAGAACGCAGAATATGATGCTGCAAAAGAGGCTCAGGGTTTGCTTGAGCTTAAAATTGCAAAACTTGAGGATATGATTGCCAATGCCAGAATTATTGATGAATCAAGAATTAACACCACCCATATTCAGATTCTCAACAAGGTTAAGTTAAAAAACCTCACAAATAACACCACCGTTGAATACACATTGGTTGGAGAGACCGAGGCAAACCTTCGCGAAGGCAAGCTGGCGGCAGCTACTCCAATTGGAAAATCCCTGATTGGGAAAAAGAAGGGTGATGTTGTTGAGGTAAAAGTCCCTTCCGGATTATTGAAATTCGAAATTCTTGAAATTTCAAAATAATATGTCATCGATTTTTTCAAAAATTGCAGCAGGAGAGATACCTTCCTACAAAGTGGCGGAGGACAACAGATTCTATGCTTTTCTTGATATCAATCCGTTAACCGAAGGTCACACTCTGGTTATTCCAAAACATGAAACAGATTACATTTTTGATATAGAAGGTGAAGAGTTTTCTTCACTTTTTGTATTTGCCCGTAAAGTGGCATTAGGTATCAAAGAGGCAATTCCCTGCAAAAGGGTAGGGGTAGCAGTTTTAGGGATGGAGGTTCCTCACGCCCATATTCATCTTGTTCCCCTCAACAGCGAAAGTGACCTTGATTTCAGAAAATCAAAACTCAAACCCGAACATGGCAGAATGGAAGAGATTGCAGCTGCCATAGCTTCAAAAATCAAACTATAAAACAATGAGAAAACTTTTTGTTGCAGCTCTGCTCTCCTTCGCAGTAATGTCATGTGCAAAACAAACATCAAAAGCGACTATCGAGGGCACAATCACAGATATGCAAAGTGGAAATATTGTCCTTAAGGTGCTTGATGTTAACACTCAAGTTGAGGTTGATACAATAATAGTTAAAAGTGGAGGAAAGTTCTCATACAAGGTAAAAAAGAGCACTGATACTCCGGAGTTCTACTATCTCTACCACAACAACATCAGAATTGCATCAATGATTTTAATGCCGGGAGACAAAATAAACATTACTTCAGATACCCTGGGGCTCAACTCTTCTTTAGAAGGTTCACCGGAGAGTACTCTGCTCCATAATCTCGAGAAAGAATTGGGCAGGTCTCAACACAAATTTGACTCACTGTACACTCTTATGACAGATGCAAAATCTGCTAACGATGCAAAGAGGGCAGAGGAGCTCAATTTTCAGCTTGGCTCTCTTTATGTAAAGCAGAAACAGGCAGCAATTAAATATATCTACACCAACCCAAGGTCAATTACCGGAATGGTGCTTCTATACCACAGATTTGCTCCTGATGTGCCACTGTTTGCAGATGTTAGAGACGTACTTATTTTCAGAAAGGTTTACGACACACTTCAAACCATCTATCCAAAGTCGGTATATCTGTCAAGACTTCTCGACGAAATTGGACACAGAGAACAAACAGAAGCCTTTAATAACAAAATTCTTGACGCTTCAGAAAAAGGTTATCCCGATATTACACTCCCCGATAGAGAAGCTAAAATGCGCTCACTATCAGATCTTTCCGGCAAAGTTATAATACTTTCGTTTTGGAGTATTACCGATGCAAATCAGCGAATGATGAATCAGGACCTGCTTGATCTTTACAACAGATTCAACAGTCGTGGTCTGGAGATTTATCAGGTTTCCGTTGATGCCGATAAAACTGCATGGGCAAGAGCAGTTGCAGAGCAAAACCTTCCATGGGTAAGCGTATGTGATGGTTTTGGTTCAGGATCAGTTGCCGTATCTACATACAATATTCAAAAGGTACCTACTATTTACGTGATTGACAAAAGCGGAACAATTGCCGCTAAGGATATATATGATGCAGAATTAGAGAGAAAAATTGCAACATTATTGAAATAGTTAATAATAAAGGAATTATAACCCCAGAAGACTCTTTTTGGATATTCCTGCAACAAAATCTTTAAGATAGAAAGGCTCAAAATAGGCCACATCTTCAAATTTAGATTCCTGAAATTTAACAAGTGCCGGAGCAAGCATGCCTCCGGCACTTGCATTTATATCTGTAAAAAGTGCATTTGAATGATTTATTATACCACGAACTTTTTCTGTCCCATCTCCACAGAAAAGAGTTAAACCCGAATCAAGAATATCTCTGAAGCTGTTTTCGTCGATGATAACAGCCTCAACAGGGCTTTGTCTTACTGCATTACTGTCATAAACAGCAGAATAGACCTCCATTCTTCTGGCATCTATCATTGAGATAATTCTGTAGAGAGAACTCTCCTGAGAGTACTGTTTTGAAGCAATGTTTGCAAGTAAATCAAGTGAACCTACAGCTATCAGAGGATTACCAGAGCCGTAGCATAACCCCTTGGCAATTGAGACACCCACCCTTAAACCTGTATATGAACCGGGCCCTTCACTTACAACAACGGCATCTGTTCCTGAGATATCAATCCCTGACTCTTTCAGAACACTTTCAATCATTGGTGCAATCAATCTTGCATGAGCTTTTGGCTCTTTTACCACAACCTCTCTCACTAACTCACTACCCTTAGAAAGGGCAACAGAGCAGACTTCGGTACTGGTCTCAATAAAAAGCAGAACGGGGCTATTTTTCATTCAGTTGGAATGGTTATTTTTTCTTCCCTTTATCTTTGTCAGGAGATTCAGCAACAACCGCGGTACCCTTTTTAAGAGTCTTACTTATGGCTGAGAATGGTCCGATAACAACTGATTCACCATCCTGAAGACCGGTCAGAATCTCAATATTTGAAAGGTCCTGAATTCCTGTGGTAATTTCCCTTACCTCAACAGTATTGTCTTCTTTTACAATAAAAACCTGCTCCATAGATTCATTGATACCCATTTTTGTCTTAACACTATCGGGTATAAGGTCGGTTCTGGTAGTAATTGCCTGAAGAGGAATTGTGAGTATACTATCTTTTCTAGCAGTCTGAATTGACACAGAAGCGGACATTCCGGGACGGAAAGGATTACGTCCGGTTGCAGAGAGGTCAGAATAGGAATCCTGAAGGATATAAATCTTAACCTCAAAATTTGTCACCTGCTCAATCGCCGATCCAATATTTTTTGCAGAGTTGGCAATTTGAGTAACAACTCCGGCAAATTTTCTGTTTGGATAAGCATCAACTTCAATAGAAGCAGTATCTCCCTGTTTAATTCTGATTATATCATTCTCATTAACGTCAACCAAAACCTCCATATTCTCAAAATTGGCAATTCGAAGCATTTCTGTACCCGCCATCTGGCTTGTACCTACAACCCTCTCTCCCTTTTCTACGCTCATTTTTGATATGATACCATCCATAGGGGCATAGATGACTGTTTTTGTAAGATTCTCTACAGCCTCTTTAAGTGCGGCACTTGATGATTTTACATTAAATTCGGCGGCCTTAATTTGCTCTTTTGCCATAAGATATTGAGAGCGGGCACTCTCATAATCAGCCTCAGAAAGGGCCTTTTGTTCGTAAAGTGTCCTGGTTCTGTTGTAACTCTGCTCAATCTGTACAAATTGTGCCTGAAGCTGTGTAAGCTGGGCTTTTACAGAGTTAAGGGAGGCTTCTGCTCTTTCACGCATTGAGATGTATACATCCTGCTTTATTTTGATGATAAGATCACCGCGCTTGATGTGATCTCCCTCCTTAAAGTTGAGTTCAACAATTTCTCCCGACACATCAGGACTTATTTTAACTTCAACTACAGGCTTAATCTTACCATTGGCAGGAATTACCTCAACAATGCTTCTTCTGCTGATCTTTTCAACAGTTACCGTTGTTACATTTTTCTTCTTGCTGTTTCCGTAAAAAGCCAGAACTACTATCAGTACAAATGCAATTGCAATAATCCATTTGATATTTTTCTTTTTCATCTTAGTTAAATTTAGAGAGATATTGGTTTCCCTTTGTAAAAGTCGAGAATTTTCAGCTGAAACACATACTGATATTTCGATTGGAAATACTCAGATTGTGCTTTAAAAAGATTTGCTTTCGCAACAGAGTAATCAGTTGCATTCAGAGCGCCTACATCAAATTTTTGCTGCACATATCTGAATGACTCCTGCATGGCAGTAACATTTCTTTCTGAAGCCAGATAGCGCTCGTAATATGCGAAAGCGTCATTGTTGGCCTGCTGAATCTCTTTGTATAGCATTTGTCTTTTGCTTTTCACCTCAATCTGAGAACTTCTTACACCCAGTTTGGCATTTTTAATTGCAGTTTTTGTCTGGGAATTATTAAAAATGGGGATGCTGAGTCCAAATCCCATAGATGGGTTTCTGTTTTCATTGAACTGATCCATGAAAGGCTGATCACGACTGTCGCTGTAGTATGTACCGTAGCCGGCAGAAAAAGATAGAATAGGAAACGCTCTCCCTTTTGCCAGTGAAAGTTGTATGTCAGAATTCTTAAGTTTGAGCTCTGCACTTATAATCTGAGGTAATGACTGCGAAAGCTGATAAAGGTTATCCACAGATTCTCCATTAAAACTCTGAATCATAAAATCAACATCAACATCCTGAATATCAAAATCGTTTGAGTTTTCAAGATCAAGAAGTTGCACAAGGTTCAATAAGACACTTTTCAATTGATTTTTAGCATTTACAACCTGCACTCTCTCAGCAGCAAGTTGAGCCTCAATTTCGAGCAGGGAGCTGTATGCAAGGCTACCTGCATCAACCATTTTTTTGGTTCTCTCCACCTGTTGCTCGACACTTTGAATGCTTTGATCTGCTGTTTTCACAATCTCTTTCGAAAGAAGCACCTGAAGGTATAACCTGGCAATCTCTACCGAAATATCGTTTTTAATTTTACTTACCTCTTCTGTGGAGATCTCCTTCTGAAGAGTTCTGCTTTTAACCTCGTTACCCTTTGTGAAACCCTCGAAAAGATTAATGCCTGCCCTTGCATTTGCACTTGTGCTTTGGGTAAGCTTATTCTCAATAATTTCCAGATTCTGAAGGTTCACCGAACGACCCCAGTTCATGGAATGGCTAAGGGATGCACTAAGCGTAGGGATATAGTTCATCTTTGCCTGTTGAAGATTATTCTCGCTTTGTTCTACCGCAAGTTCCTGCTGTTGTATCTGCAGGTTATTATCCCAGGCGTACCTGATGCACTCCTCAAGACTCCACCTCTTCTGACCGCTGAGGAGAGATGGTAGGATAAGGAGTAGTAATAAAGGGAGTTTGTAATAAATTTTCATAATGCGCAAAGTTAATTTTTTTCTATTACAAAACTCCCAAAAAAATCAAAATTTAATACGGTATTACTTGTAAATCACCTGACTGTTTGCCTGCATCTCGTACATATTATTGCTTAAAAACTTAAACAGACGCCACATTTTTTTTACACCATATCCCACACCCCTGCCAACAGCATTGGCAATGTCATAGTCCCAACCATCGGAACCACCTGTAATTCTGCAACTTTCTTCGAAAGTTAGGGCAGTTAACGAACTGCAACTAATATCTATACTGTTCATTACGCCTCCTCCCAACCTGCTTGAAATCCATCTTTAAATGCCGGCCAGTATTTTTCTGCCTTTTTTATGGCATCACCTAACATGTTCAGCAATAACCAGAGTTCCCTCAGAGATACTCCTCCGCTTGTCTGCATCTCATTTTCGTCAAGAGTCTTCAACCCCCACTCATCTCTCAAATGCTCTTTCATTGTTTCAATATTTTAAATTTGTCCACAGAACAGGCGCGTGGACTTCCGCCGGGAGTGTGCACCCTCCCTATGATTTAATATATTTCTTTTAAAGGGAGATAATTCTGTCAGCAATCCTAAGAGTGTTATCATTGTGAGTTATCAGAATCACAGCAACCCCATTACCTCTTAATTTTAATGTGAGGTTGCACAAAAGTTGTTCAGTTGCCTCATCCAAAGATGAAGTTGCCTCGTCCATTATTAGAACCTTTGGTTTGCGCAGAACCGCTCTCGCAAATGCAATTCTTTGCTGCTGCCCCCTTGAGAGCATTGCTCCTCCCTCACCGGTGTGTGAAGCAAATCCGCAGGGGAGCGACTCTGCCAGTTTATCCAGCTCCAATAAGGACATTATCTCCGAAAAGTATTCAAAATCTCTCTCATTGTCTCTCTCCTCTTCGCAAATTATACAATCAAGCAAAGTGTTGCCATACAACCCGGGATTTTGAGGAACAATAGAGACGATTTTTCTCCATGTATCCTTTTCGAAAAACCTGTAATCTATGTTATTAAGCATGATATTGCCACTTTTTGGAAAGAGATGGTGCATAAGCATCATAGCAATTGTGCTTTTACCGCATCCGCTCCTACCTTTAATTGCGAGTATTTCGCCGCTACTGACTTCAAACGAAAGATTCTTAATTATTAGCCCTCTGCCCGGATACCCATAACTAATATTTTCAACTACAATTTTTGACCGGGTTATTTCATTTTTTACAATTTCAATTGGATTTCGCTTGTGTTTAGTTGTCACTATATCACTTGCTTCACTTATAGTTTTGTAATTTTCATTTTTGCCATTTTCAGTTTTACACTCCATTATGTCGAATAACCGGTCAGCGGCAATAATTCCCTCTCTAACAGACGATATAGAAGATGCAAGTTGCACAAGAGGAGCTGAAAAGAGTGCCGTAATAGCAAAGAATGAGACAAGCTCACCCGGAGTCAACACTCCTTTGATAGTTGCTGCACCCCCAATTATCAGAACAAATACAGTGAGCATCCCGGATGTGAACTCTCCCGCCCCCGAAGCCGTTACTGAAATTCTTCCTGATGAGGCAACGTTTTTATTCAATGCTTTTAATTTCAAGATATTATCGTTAAGAGAGATGCTCTCTATACCCATATTTTTAATTGTTTCGGCACATCTGATACTCTCTATTACACTGCTCTGAAACTTTGATGCGCTCTCCATAACCCTTCTTGCAACCGGTCTGGCGATTCTGTCATGAATTATATAAATAGATAAATAGAGCGGGATAAAAGCTGTACAAAGCCACGCAAGGTTAGTCTCCAGAACAAAAAGTACAGCCAGTGCAAAGATGAGTGTAAGGAGCGCAATCAAACCTCCGGTTAGTGTCTCAGTGATAAAATTTCGTATCCTGAATACATCGTTGATTCGGGAGACCAGCTCACCCGTTTTAAGAGAGCGGAAAAAACTTAAGGGTAACTTATGAATGTGTGATAAGTAGTCTGATATCAATCTTTTATCTGTCTCAATGGTAATATTCACCATGAGATAACCTTTTAAATATGATACAGCTGCTGTTACAATCAATACAGCAGATAACATAAATGCATATCTAAACAGATTATCTGAATTTGCCAGGGGAATAATTGAATCCAGAAGTTGCTTAACAAAAAGTGATATTACCAGTGATGTCGCTATACTAATCAATGAGAGCAAAAGAATCGAAATGTAACTTCCTGAGTTTGCCTTAATTAGATTTGCAAGTCTCCTGTACACCCTCAACCTTGAAACCGCCTTTTTGGAATCTTTGCCTCGGGCAAAAAGAATCAGCAAACCGCTCCACTCTTTTAGCAGAGATTCTTCACTTAACCGCTGAAATTTCCCCACAGCGGGGTCCATAATTTTGTATCCCTTTTTGGTCACCTCCGATAGTACAATAAAGTGGAGCCATCCATCAGGTTTTCTAAGATGAAGAATGGCAGGCAGAGGAATCTTTGACAACGAAGCAACATCTCCTTTAAAACCTCCGGCATTAAAACCGAAATATTGAGCTGCCTCAATTATTCCACATACAGTACAACCTGATGAATCGGTCCCGCTTTTGACTCTTATCTCAGCAAGCGGAATATCTGCCCCATAGTGAGCAGCCACCGATGCCAGTGATGCAGCTCCGCAATCACTTCTGTCATACTGTCTGATTTTTTTTGATCTCCTCATAACCTGCCCCCCTCATCCAAAACAGAATACTTAAAACAGGAAAAGCAGCCCTCACCCAAACTCCACTTTTTCCAGCCCCCAAAAAATTCTCACGCACAGAGGACTGCTAATCCACCGGCGAATCTACATGGTAATATGAAAGAGTAGATGACAAATAGGGTAAATATCTGATTATTTACCTAATGTGCGATTTTTGACGAATTTAAAAAAGGTTTGACCCTTTTTCTAGATTTGTGTGACTTTGTTAAAAATATGCTCAAGGCCGCCGGTGCTCTCCTGCAGATTTTGCAAATAGGGGAATACAGCCGGTGCAATTGAAGAGACAAAATCATATAATCTGGACTCGGCAAGCTTTTCGGCAGGCAAAAAATGGTACAGCTTGTCAAGAGAGTTAAGAATATGAATAAAAATGCTGAGAACAAATGCATATTTCACTATAGCAAAGAGAACCCCCAAAATTCTGTCAAGCCATCCCAGCAGTGCCAGTTTAACAATTCCGGCAACAGCTCTGCCAATAAGGTTAACCAGAATTAATACTCCAACGAAAATCAGGGCAAAAGACAAAATATCTATCAGATTACTTTCAGAGCCGAACAGGGGCTTTATCCATCCCGATAACAAAGATGAGAAGTGCCAGCCGGCCCATATACCAAGAATGAGAGCACCAAGTGCTGCTACCTGCCTTATAAATCCTTTTCTGATACCACCAATTAATGCCGGTATTAGAATAACCATTATAGCAATATCAACGGGGTTAAAGTTATATCCCATAGCATTTTTTTTCAAAAGTAGTGAATAATCGTATCTTTGCAAATTCACAAAAAATTCCAAAATGAAGTTTGCCGAGTACAAAAATTTAGATCTTGCGGAATTAAACCGCTCAATTTTAGAGAAATGGAACAAAGAAGAGTGCTTTTCCAAAACCCTTAAAGCCAGGGTTGGAGCACCAGTGTTTGTTTTTCACGAGGGGCCTCCTTCGGCAAACGGTATGCCTGGTATTCACCATGTTATGGCAAGGGCAATAAAAGATGTCTTTTGTCGTTATAAAACTCAGCAGGGTTACCTTGTAAAGCGTAAGGCAGGCTGGGATACACATGGTCTTCCTGTCGAACTTGGCGTTGAAAAAATGCTTGGAATAACAAAAGAGGATATAGGTACTAAAATATCTGTAGATGAGTATAATGCCGCCTGCAGAAGAGAGGTAATGAAATATACCAAAGAGTGGGAGAGCCTTACCGAACAGATGGGGTATTGGGTTGATATGAACGATCCCTATATTACCTACGATAACAGATATATTGAGACATTGTGGCACCTGCTAAAAGAGATTTATAAAAAGGGTTACCTATACAAGGGATACTCAATTCAACCATTCTCTCCGGCAGCCGGTACAGGACTTAGCACACACGAATTAAACCAGCCGGGCTGCTACAAAGATGTTATGGATACAACTTGTGTTGCTCAGTTTGAGGTGGTAAGAGATCCGGTTTCGCAGAAGCTCTTTGAAACTGTTAAAACAATAACAGGTAAAGAGTTACCTCTATATATACTGGCCTGGACAACAACTCCCTGGACATTGCCTTCGAATACGGCCCTATGCGTCGGCCCTGGCATAACTTATAAAATGGTACAATCTTTTAACCCGTACAGCGGAGTTGAAACAGTTTATATTATTGCCGAAGAGTTAATATCTCAGCACTTTAATCCAAAGGGAGCTGATTTAGCTTTTGAGGAATACAAACATGGCGACAAAGTAATTCCTTACCATGTTTTTGGTGAGTTTAAAGGGGATGAAATATGCGGAGCCGAATACAAACAGCTTATTCCATGGGTGAATCCCGGAGAGGGAGCCTTTAAAGTTATAAAGGGTGATTTTGTAACAACATCTGACGGAACAGGAATTGTTCACATTGCTCCTACATTCGGAGCAGATGACTTAAGGGTTGCAAGGCAAAACAGTGTTCCTGCCCTAATGGTAAAGGATAGCGATGGTCTAATGCAGGCTTTGGTTGACAGATCTGGAAAATTTTACAAAATAGAAGACCTTGATCCCGAGTTCGTTAATTCAAATGTCAACAGTGCATTATACACAGAGTATGCAGGCAGGTTTGTCAAAAACTCATATGACTCTTCTCTTTCAGAGAGCGATGCCACACTGGACATTGATATTGCCGTAATGTTAAAGCAACAGGGTCTGGCATTCAAAATCGAAAAACATATACACTCATATCCTCATTGCTGGAGAACAGATAAGCCAGTGCTCTACTACCCTCTGGACTCATGGTTCATTAAAACTACCGCTGTTCAGGAGAGGATGATAGAGTTAAATAATACAATAAACTGGAAACCGGAATCTACCGGAAGCGGCAGATTTGGCAAATGGCTCGAAAACCTTCAGGACTGGAACCTATCAAGGAGTCGTTACTGGGGTACACCTCTGCCTGTATGGAGAACAGATGATTCATCAGAAGAGATTTGTGTTGGATCTGCTCATGAACTCTTCATTTTAATTGACGACTCAGTTAAGGCAGGATTCATGAAGTCTAATCCATTAAGAGACAAGGGCTTTGTGCCGGGTGATTTCTCAAAGGAGAACTATGAGAAGATTGACCTTCACCGCCCATATGTTGACGACATTATCTTGGTTTCAAAAACAGGCAAGCCAATGAAAAGAGAGCTTGACCTGATAGATGTCTGGTTCGATTCGGGAGCAATGCCATTTGCTCAAGAGGGGCTTGATAAACTTGGTAAGAGCGAATTTGGGCAAAGTGCCGATTTCATTGCAGAGGGTGTTGACCAGACAAGAGGTTGGTTCTTTACCCTGCATGCCATTGCTACTATGGTTAAAGATGATGTAGCCTTTAAAACAGTTATATCAAACGGCCTCGTGCTTGACAAAGAGGGTAACAAGATGAGCAAAAGGCTGGGAAATGCCGTTGACCCATTCAAAACCCTCTCTGCATACGGAGCTGACCCTTTGAGGTGGTATATGCTCACCAATGCACAACCCTGGGACAACCTAAAGTTTGACGAAGGCGGCGTTGACGAAGTAAGGAGGAAATTCTTCGGGACATTATATAATACATACTCATTCTTTGCGCTTTATGCCAATGTTGACAAGTTCACAAACAATCAGCCTCAGGTTCCGGCAGAGAGACGCCCCGAAATAGACAGATGGATTATATCACTTCTGAATACTTTAATTAAAGAGGTAACAGAACATTACGAAAATTACGATGTAACAGCAGCGGGTAGAAAAATCCAGGATTTTGTTAATGATAATCTAAGTAACTGGTATGTACGTCTTAACCGTAAGAGATTCTGGGGAGGAGAGGCTGACGAAGACAAACTTTCGGCCTATCAAACGCTATATACTTGCCTTGAAAATGTGGCAATACTCTCTGCACCAATAGCTCCATTCTTCATGGAGAGGCTTTTCCTCGACCTCAATAAAGTTTCCGGCAAACACAAAGAGAGTTCTGTGCACATGACAATGATGCCATCTTATGACCCTTCTCTGATAGACAAAGATCTGGAAGAGAGAATGGAACTTGCACAGAGATCTTCTTCGATGTTGCTGGCACTCAGAAGAAAGGTGAATATTAAGGTGAGACAACCACTGGCTAAGGTGCTTATACCGGTGCTTGATGACTCAATAAAAAAACAGTTTGAGATGATCAAACAGCTGGTTCTTGGTGAGGTAAACGTCAAGGAGGTTGAGTACATTCACGACACAACAGGGCTGATTACCAAAAAGATAAAGCCAAATTTCAAAGTTCTTGGCAAACGCTACGGCAAGCAGATGAAGGAGATTTCAAACCTCTTTGCCATATTTACACAGGAGCAGATTAATCAGGTTGAAATTTCTGACACATATATTCTAAAGTTAGATTCCGGAGATGTTGAATTAACGATGGAAGACTATGAGATATCATCTGAAGATATGCCGGGATGGCTTGTCTCTACCGAAGGTAAACTCACTCTGGCCCTCGACATAACCATAACCGACTCTTTACGAAGAGAGGGAGTTGCACGAGAGCTAGTAAACAGAATTCAGAACCTGAGAAAAGATTCAAAATTCGAAGTAACTGACAAGATCAGAGTTGAAATTGAGCCACTGAATGAAATAAGTGATGCACTTACAGAGTACAGACAATATATTTGCAATCAGACTCTTGCCAGGGAGATTGAGCTTAACTCCAATATTGTTGGTGGCAGCAAGATTGAGTGGGACGAAGGAGAACTGAATATTAAGGTTGTAAAGATTTAACTTAGTAAGATGAATAATAATAGTAGAGTGAGATAGAAGGGGAGAAGGAGAGAACAATAGATTGAAAGGTAAAAGGTTTAACTTACAAAAAATGAGTCAGGAAAATAAATATATGAAGCAGGCAATTGATCTGGCTAAAGAGAACGCCTCTGCATCAGGGGGAGGCCCTTTTGGAGCTCTAATTGTCAAAGAGGGGAGAGTAATAAGCGCCTGTTCAAATTCTGTCACCCCCGATAATGACCCAACAGCCCATGCTGAGGTTAATGCAATCAGAAACGCCTGCAAAGAGCTTAGTACTTTTGACCTCTCAGGATGCATACTTTATTCCTCATGTGAGCCCTGCCCGATGTGCCTTTCGGCCGCCTACTGGGCAAAGGTTGATAAGATCATTTTTGCAGCAGACAGAACTGATGCAGCAGAGGCCGGATTCAGTGACGCTTTTATCTACGATGAATTTTCTTTAGCTCCCGAAAAGCGCTCGATACCAATAGAAAGAGAGATGCAGAAAGAGGGTGCGGAACCTTTTGAACTTTGGAAAAAGAACGAAAAAAAGATCCGCTACTAATCTTTATTTTTTATAATGTTTTTATTATTAACTTTACGCTTTCTTAATAAAAAGAGATATGACAAAGAAAGGGAAAACAACAGATGAAGGCTTGGAGAAAGTTCGCTACAGCGACGAAGAACTTCAGATGTTTAAAGATCTTATTCTCCAAAAACTGGAGATAGCAAAAATTGAATATCAGCAGCTAAAAGCCGCTGTAACACATAGCTCCAGCAACGATACAGAAGACACTTCACCAACATTCAAAGTGTTGGAAGAGGGAGCATCTGCTCTATCTAAGGAGGAGGCAGGACAACTTGCCCAAAGACAGTATAAATTCATCCAATCTCTTGAGGCAGCCCTCATCAGAATTGAAAACAAGAGCTATGGCATCTGCCGTGAAACCGGAAAGCTTATTCAAAAAGAGAGACTTTTGATCGTACCTCACGCAACCCTTTCTGTTGAGGCAAAGAACAAAAGAGACTAATCCTGAAAAGTGTAAACTGACCTTGATGAAATTATCCGGCGGGAAGAAAATCACATTACTGGTACTTTCGTTACTGATTATTGACCAGATTGTTAAGTTTTGGATAAAGACTAACATGACAATCGGTGAAAGCATCCCTGTTTTTGGTGATTGGTTTCAGATATATTTCATAGAAAACAACGGCATGGCTTTCGGTATGCAGTTCGGAGGAGAGCTGGGCAAACTGGCATTAAGCCTTTTCCGCATTGTTCTTATCGGGTTTATAATTTACTACCTTAGAAATCTGGTCAGGACTAAAGCCCCATCAGGTGTGCTCTACGGAGTATCACTGATACTTGTAGGAGCTGTGGGCAATGTCATTGATAGTATGTTCTACGGAATCATCTTTAGTGAATCAACCTTCACCCAGGTTGCTCAACTATTCCCCCCTGAGGGCGGTTATACCTCTTTTTTACACGGCAAGGTGGTTGATATGCTTTACTTTCCAATAATAGATACAACACTACCGGACTGGGTACCTTTCTTTGGCGGTGAAAAATTTGTCTTTTTCAGACCAATATTTAATATAGCCGATTCATGCATCACAATTGGAGTTACCTACCTTTTAATTTTTAAAAGAGGATATTTCTCGAAAGAGGCAAAAGCGTAAGCGTAAATCTCCGCGCCAGTTTGTGGTATATAATAGATGTACTATATATTAAAAACGAGCCAATTTTTCACAAGAAAATTGGCTCGTTTTTATTTTACTTATAATGTGATAGTTACCACAAACTGACGCGGAGATTATTTCAGCTTCTCCATTAGCTTCTGCCTTGAGAAGTGAATTCTGCTCTTAACAGTCCCCAGGTGCAAACCCAGTTCATCGGCAATCTCCTGATATTTAAACCCATTGTCATGCATTTGGAACGGAACTCTAAACTCCGGCTCAAGCGAATTAACAACCTTTGTAAGTTCACGGAATCCAAAATCAGCCTCAGGACCGTAATCCGAAGGTTTGTTATTAATAACGAACTCATGAACATCCTCGTTGAACAGAGTCTGCCTTTTTGTACGTCTACGGTAATCATTAATAAATGTATTCTTCATTATAGTATACACCCACGCCTTTATATTGGTGTGTTCATTGAACTTCTCCTGATTATTAAATGCCTTGAAGAATGTCTCCTGAACCAAATCTTTGGCGTCATCTCTGTTAGATGTAAGACTATATGCATATCTGGATAGGTTTGACTCCAGCTCCAGTATCTCTTTTTCGAAAGTTGTACTTTTCATACGGTTAGGTTTTATATGGTATATGATCAGTCGTTAGGTTAATTAAATCTTTGCTTATGAAAATATATTCCATCGACAAATATATATAATTTTCTGCAATATCTATGCCATAACTACACTCTAATTTACAATAAATATTTTTGCTTGTACCAAAAAAATAAATATCTTTGCAGCCCAAACCAAAGGAGAGATGGCAGAGTGGTCGATTGCGGCGGTCTTGAAAACCGTTGAACTGCGAGGTTCCGGGGGTTCGAATCCCTCTCTCTCCGCCAGATAAAAAGAAGAAAAAGCCGGGCAAAAGCCCGGTTTTTTTATTTCTCCTCCCGCCCAAGCAAGCTTGAAAGCGGAAAGGAGAAGTAAAAAAATATTTTGCAGAATGCAAAAAGCTTTTTCTTCTTTTTATCTGAAGCCCCCCCCCAGGGAACGCCGAGCATAAGCGAGGCAATCCCTGATATTGGTGCAAAAAGCTTTTTCTTCTTTTTATCTGAAGCACCCAAATAAAATAAATATTTTAAGCACCGTGCAACGAATTCCTATTTTCTGCATCTATATACTATAAGCACCCTTGGTTATACCGTTTAAAGTTCTTTGAAACGCTTACATTTCCTATGTTTAGTATTGTTTATCGGAGAAATGTTATATATTTGTCTTTGATAATTACGAAAATATTAACGCTAAACAAGGAGGTGTTGCATAAATTAGGACTGACTGCTTTTATTTTCCTGCTACAATTTAAATAAAAGCATATCAGCAACTTAAACATTTAATCCGGGGTCATAAAAAAATTAAGCAAGACCCCTTTGACCCGCACAAATGTTAATAAATAAGGGAAGTACCTATAAATAAATACATATTTTGCATTTTGAATATGAAAATATTAACTATATTTGCCAAAGCGTATTTTAAATTATAACCCTTTAACATTAAACTACATTTGTATAGATGGATTAAAGTCTTGTACATTAAAACTTAATACCTAATATTTGCCAATCAATTTTGTTTAACCTAAAGTATTTTTAACTAAAAAATTAAAATGAAAAGAAAATTCACATTCTTCGGTATTTGTGTGCTTATATGCACGCTTATGATCTCGTTGGGATCGTGCCAAAAGGATTATTCTGAGGACATCGCAGACCTTCAGGCACAAATCACAGCAAACCAAAATGCAATTACAGCTCTTAATTCAGCAATTGCTTCAGGTAAGCTAATTAAAACTGTTGCTACCACTTCAACTGGTTACACTATTACCTTCTCGGATAATACAACCATTTCATTGAATCATGGTACTAACGGTACAAATGGTACTCCTGGTGCAACCGGCCCTGCCGGCGCAACCGGTTTTACTCCTATTATCGGTATTGATGCTGATGGATACTGGACAGTAGTTACTACTCAAGGTGGTACTCCTGCTCGTATTCTTGTTGGCGGCCAGCCGGTATATGCTAAATTTACAACTGACCAGTTTGGTGCAAACGCACAAGGTTTCATTACCATCAACGGCGTTGCTACAAGCGTATATGTTCCAATCATTGCTTATAACGATGTAACCAAGAAACTTCAAATTACAATCAAGAACACTGACGGTACTTTCACAACCTACAATGTAGCTGTTGACGAAGATACTTTCCTTAAAAGTGATCTTGTAAGTGTTGTTTCTCCTATCGGAACTACCAAAATTAAATTCAATTATGGTTATGTACCTGCTGCCACAGACGGTTTTGCAGCTATTAACCCTACAACAGCTACTCTTGCAGGTGTTAACACTGCTCTAGGTTTTGCTGGTGTTGCTTATGATCAACTTCTTCGCGCAGAGGGTAAACTTCCTCTAATTATTAATCCTGCTCAGGCTATCCTTACAGGTTATACATTTGACGTGATTAAGAGAGATGGAACTAAATATGCACTTCAGCCAGAGGCTGGTGTTCTTCCTGAAAGCGGTTTCAGCGGAGCATTCCACCAATTTGCTGCTGCTCCATCAAATGGACTTTATACACTTACTATCAAAGCTGCAACTAAAACAATTGCAAACACAGCAAGATTAGCTGCTAACTATCCAGCTGCTGTTGCCGGCTATCCGGTATTTGTAAACGGTACAGGTGAATCTTTTGAACTTGCTGTACGTGCTACTAAGAGTGGTCGTGAAGTAATTTCAGGTTACCAGTACGCTGTTCAGGTTAATCAGGATGTTAATACTGCTTATACTTGGGACCCTGCTAAAGTTGTTGCAGTTAATCCAGCGGTTGATCCACTGCCTGCTGCTTATCCTTGGAAAGCCTATGTTGCAATTGGTGCTTCAAAAGACCTTCTTGATTTCTATTTGAATACTGGTACCGGCGTTATGCTTAAGAGCACTGATTTCTACAAAACAGCTGTTTCTATTGAAGCTACTCCTGGTAATTCAGACGTTGAAGGTTTTGTAACTATTGCTCCTGAAAATACAACTACAAGATCAAGAACTACTGTTTCAACTTCAAATACTGCTGTTACTGTTACTAACCTTAATGACAGGGTAATTCCTTTCAAACTTCAGACATTTGACTGGAGAGGTCAGTATTTTGAGACAAAAGGTATCTCTGTTGTATTCTACTCAGCTCTTAACAACACACTTACTGCTAATCCTCAGTTCAACTATGTTCTTAGAACTGATGATGCTACTACTCCTGCGGTTGATGAGAGACAAGTAACTGTTCTTCTTGCAGAGCCTTCAAACGCAACTGCTTTCTTCAGTCAACTTGACGCTGTTGGTAAAACAGAACTTTGGAGAACTCAGGCAACAAACGTTGAAGTACAACTTACATACAAAACCCCTGCGGTTGCTATACCTGGTGTAACTTACGAATATCTTGATGCTAACAATAACGTTATTGTTGACGCAGGTGATGTTGGAGTTGCAGGTAAACCAATATTTACAACTGCTGCTGAAATTCAGAAAATCCGTAAGATCAGATTTACATTTGATGAAACTACTGCTCTTCCTAACAGTTTAGCTGGAATGCCTGCTAACTATAATGCAGTTCTTAAGTTCACTGATCGTCGTGCATATGCTACTGCAACTACCACTTACAGCATGCCGTTCACTATCGCTAATCCAAACATTTCGGCTACTCTTAATCAACTGATTGAGAAGAAACCTAATCTGTTTGACGGTGATCTTCTAACAGTATACGGTACATACCCTGTTCCTGGTGTTTATGCAGGTGCAACAGCTCAAACTGATGCTACAAATGCATACTACGACCTATGGAATGCTTACAAATATCTGTACGATCCAGCACTTGCTCCAGCTGCACAATTAGTTCCGCTTACAAACTGGCAGTTTGTTAAGAGTGGCACAACACCTACAGGTGCTCCAGCAAATCCACTTCTAGCCGGTATCCCAGTACTAAATCCATTTAATACTGACAGATTCCAGGTATTGCCTGCAACAATGTACACTAACATTCCTTACGATATTACTCTTAAATACTACTACTTCGGAAACGTGGCTAACTTCGTTAACCTTGAGACCATCAAAGTACAAGCTAAGAGTGAAGTTAGAGAAGGTAGAGTACTTGCAAATGCTGCTGCAAAACCTGCAGGTTGGGCACTTCCAACAACTCTAGAGGTTGTTAACGGTGACCTGGTAAGAGAACTTCCGCTTTCATACTACTTTAAAGCTGAAGATTACCTTGGATTCAACCTTAAGGCCTTTGGTCGTGATGCTGCAAACGCAATTGCTGCCGCTGTTGACACAAGAATTGATATTGCTAACGTTTCCGCTCCTGGTATTGCAAGTGTGAAAGTATTGAATACTTCTGCAAATGCTCACCTTGTAGCTGTAACTGCAGGTCATGCTGGTGCTGCTGCCGGTGTAATAGCTACTGCTGCTATCCCAGCTAACCCACTTGACTTTACAATCAAAGCTACTAACGCAGTTGCTACAATTCAAACAGACGTGGTTGTTCCATTGACAGTTGAAATTACTGATATCTTCGGTAAGAAACTTACAGGAACTATCAACGTAACTGTTAAGAAGCCGTAAGCTTTTAAACTGATACAATAATTAAGGGGCGCAGCAATGCGCCTCTTTTTTTTTATAAAATTTGCTATATTTAATCTTGCAACACAAACAGTAAACTTCAAGCGCTTACGGTTGTTGTATATTATTAAAATTAACAGATTATGACAAGAGAGATAATTCATAACAAAGAAATATGCCGGTTTGAGACGATTGAAGAGGGCATAACAGGTTACGTAGAGTACGAACCATATGCCGGTGGCATTGACATTACACACACGATTGTACCAAAGCCAATAGGTGGAAGAGGAATTGCTGCCGATCTTGTGAAAGAGGCTCTGGAGTACGCAAAAGAGAATGGGATGAAGGTAATTCCAACCTGTTCGTATGTAAAGGTTTTCCTTGAAAGGTATAAAGCACAATATGGTGACCTGGAAGACAAAAGAGATTCTATATTCCCAACCATTGAAGGCTCAACCGGTCATACTTGTGGTGTTAAAAAACCTAAAATTGAGTAAATCGCATTGTAATAATTGATTTTATCGTATATATTATGATCTAATCAGACAGACAAGCAATTAAACAAGCTATACCTTAACCTAAATATGGACTTCAATAATACTCAGATTGCATTCTCTATGAAGAGTGCAAACGACCTTCGTAATGCAAAGTTTCTCTTTACTGCAATAAGTAACCCTGTGCTTGTAAAGACCTTTAAGGTGCTCACTTTGACGGCTCTCAAGTTTAAACTCCCAATTGACTGGATTGTTAAGCCAACACTTTATCGTCAGTTTGTTGGAGGAGAGACGTTAAATGAATGCGCCAAAACCGTAAAACTGCTCGCAGGTTATAACATTAAAAGCGTTTTGGATTACTCTGTAGAGGGAGGTACCAGTGAGAAACAGGCACAAAATGCTTTTCTTGAGACAATAAGGTCAATTGATTTCGCAAAAGGGAAGCCATCAGTAGCATACACAGTATTCAAACCAACAGCCATGGCTGCAGGAGATTTGAAGACCCTAACACATGAGCAAAATCAAAGATTTCGTGAAAGGTTTTTTGCCCTTTGTCAAAAAGCTTATGACAATAATGTAAGAATACTTGTTGATGCAGAGCATTATGCAACCCAGGATATAATTGATGCTATAACCGAAGAGGCAATGGCTAAATTTAATAAAAAGAGGGCAATAGTATTTCATACGTTACAAATGTACAGAACAGATCGTTTGGAATATCTCAAATTGATTCACAGACAATCTCAGGAGATGAAGTATATACCCGGGATTAAATTTGTCAGAGGAGCTTATATGGACGAGGAGCGAAAGCTCGCAACAGAACTTGGCTATGATGATCCTATCAACCCTGATAAAGAGACCACTGATCGTATGTATGATGATGGCCTTGAGTATGTAATGAAAAATATTGACTCATTTGAGCTTTTCAACGGAACACATAATTATCAAAGTAATCTCCTTCTGGCAGAACTGATTGACAAAAAGGGAATTAAAAGAGATGATGAGCGTATTTATTTCTCCCAATTATATGGGATGAGCGACAATATCTCATTTAATCTGGCAGCAGAAGGCTTCAATGTGTGCAAATATGTTCCGTACGCACCGGTTAGAGATGTGTTACCATATCTTTTAAGGAGAGCAGAAGAGAACACAGCTATGGCCGGACAAACAGGGAGGGAGTTACTTTTGATAAACGCAGAGATTTCAAGGCGGAAGAGAAGGGCTTAATAGATTAATATCAAAGAGCTTCACTATTCTCGGGGATATTAAACATTCACTTAGAGGTGAGATTTAATCTCTAAGTTGTAAAATTTTTGGGGAGAGATTCTCTTTTATCCACAAAAAACGGGGTTCAGCAGAGTTTGCCTTTTCGTAAGCTTTAAGGGCCTCCTTTTTTTGACCCGATTCGTAATAAGCATTAGTAATGCTTGTTAACAGAGAAAGATACTGCCAGTTATTAAATGTAGAACCACCTCTTTCAATTTCGCTGACTGCCCGCTCATAAAATTCTATCCCCTTTTTCTTGTCTCCACCTGCAAATGAGGGGCTGTAATAGAGCACATTTCCCATCTCAATAAGAGCCCTGACATTAATAGGGTCGATGCTATAAGCCTTTTTTGCAAAATTCATGCTCTGCATTCCCAAATAGACAGCTTTGAAGTTACTGACTCCAATTCTAAAACCCTTAAATGCCGCTTTGTAGGCAATAAATGTTGCATTATCAGGCTCATGATCAAGAATTTTTTCAATAAGTGCCTCGCCCTTTTTAATATACTCCATCACCAGTTTACTCTCTTTCTGAGAGATAAGCCAGCCTGAAACACCGTAATAGTAGTTAATAAGTGAAATTTTCAAAGGCGATTTATAAGAATACTCACCGGATCTCTCTGCAGCAACATCTCTCTCAGCTAACTTAATAATTTGCTGCCAACCAATCATATCACCCTTAACGTAGCAATCATAAATAGCCTTGTCGTATTTGTCCTGAGCGTATGAGGCCAATCCAAGCATCAACAATATAACAATCAGTAAATATTTCTTCCTTTCCATATTTCAACTCTCTTTTTACGATTTACAGCAGCTTTGGCTACTATCCGCATAAAAACAACCTGTTGATGAAAAAGATATTTAAGATTATCTCCCACACTTTGTTTACTTGCAAGTGACACAAAGATTCTCATCAAAAGAACTGCTGCAACAGAACCAAAACCCGGAATAACTCCATTAAACACAAACAACCAAAGAGGAGTTAGTGTTGTAAGGATTGCAAAGATAATTGTTAGAAAAGGAGAATTCCCAAAAAAATAAAAGACATTCTTGGAAAAGCCATTGATTGCGTCATTAAGCAAGCTGTACATGTTGCATCTAATAGATTTATCTCCTGCCAGTGTTGCAATGTGCTTATGTTCGTTTTTAAAATATCTGCTTATCTCAATATCTTCAGCGCGACTCATTCTGAATTTTTCATGGGGTTTAAGCAGGTTGTAATCATCTGTTTTAAAGAGCATAAACTGGCCATTGGCTGCAGAAAAGGAGCTCCAGCTGCAATTTTTTACCAAAGGCAGAGGGAGAAGAGATAGAAGAATCCAGTTCATTATGGGCGTTGATATCTTGCCGGCTCTGCTCTCTAGAATTTGCGCAGGAAATATCGATAGCAACGAGAGTTTGTTAGAAATTGCGTAATTGAGATATTTGGTTGCCATATCTGAGTCTATCCTAACATCGGCGTCAAGGAAGAGTAGATATTGTCCCTTTGCAACCGAGGCGAGAGAGTGACAGCCATTGTTCTTACCGAGCCAGCCTTCGGGAAGCTCACCTTCGATAAGCCTGAGTTCAGGAAGCCTCTTTTGAAATCCCAGAACGATCTCCCTTGTGCTGTCAGTTGATTTATCATCATAGACTATAACCTCACATGGTCTATCTTTAAGAGTCAGGATATCTTCCAGTAGGTTTCCGATTGAGTTCTCTTCGTTACGGGCAGGTATTAGAATTGACCAGGAGGGTAGACTAATATTGAGCACAGAATCTCCTGTAATAGTTACACAATCTGAGCGACACTCATTATCTGCTTGGTTCTTTTTTACTGCGCAGTAATTGTTTAACTCCTTTCTAACCAGATATGTCCATATAAAATTAGCAAAAGAGACAATCAAACGGATTGTCAGAAAAAACAACAGTATCCAGCCGAAAATGGTCATATTATTTTAACTCCTTTTTCTCTTGGGCTCTCACTGTTGAAACATTCAACAGCAAAAAGGTTAAACTCTTGCTCAAGGTGAGCAATTTTATCATCTTTTTGAGGAATATACTCCTTAAGATACATTGTAAGAGTAGGTTTCCTCTCAGAAAAGAAGTTTAAAAGGTTGACATTGAATATAATCTGAATACCGGGAGTATTAGCCACAATAAATTCAAGCCCCCTTTCAAAAACAAAATTGCGTGTATAGATGGATTGAATTTCTCCCTGAGGAAAAATTAATAGCATATTGTTTCTATCCTTAAGAAGCTCAACCGAATGACGTAATCCTTCGATAACCCCTCTGTTTCCCTTATCAAGTGAGAATGCACCGGTATAACGCAAAAACTTACGTTTGGAGAGCTGCTCATGCAGCATCATTATATTCATTGTGCGCTTAAAGGTGCGCCTGTTGAGCATAATATGATTGAAGCCATCCCAGAAAGAGAAGTGGTTTGAGACAAGTAATATAGGCCTCCCCGTTCCAGACATAAATAAATCTTCACCCGGAGGGTTTACCGCAATATATCTAATAGAGCGATACACCTTTTTCATATGCCACTTTGAATATTGCTCAAAGAACCAGCCCGTAAATGGAGTATATTTTCCCTTAATCATCATTCCGTTTTACCTTGCCATTAAATTATTTCTACAGCCATAAAGAGCGAAATCAAAAGAAAAAATGCAATCTGTGCAAAAAATAGCGCAATGGCAGGTTTTCCCACAGGTTTAATTTTGAAAGCGACAAACAAAATGTGAAATACAGTTGCCATCACAAACCACATCACGAAGTTCTTAGAGGGCGGGTACCCCTGATCAAATTCCCACATGCCCATTCCCGGCGCAACCATTTCAACAACAATATCATAAGTCACCATTAAAAGAGCACCCCCAAGAATCTTAATCGCAATATCTACCGTACCCGCCGATCTCCTCCTTATATACTCCATAATCGCAGCACTGCAATATGTCAGCATCAACCAGTTGAGCCCAATAACAAGCGGAGTTGCAAAGAGTTTGGGACCCAATGTGCCAAGATAGAGGTATTCACCAAAAAGGACTCCACCACGAACACCCTCAGCCTCAATTAGAAAAGAAGATATTGTTACTGTGAAGATAAAAAGAATAAAACGAAAATTCCAGTGGCGGTGGTGATATAAAAGGGCAATATTTACCAGTAAAAGAGAGAGAGGAGTCAATGTGATAAAGAGTTCGCGGGTAAAAGGAAGAAGAAACAGCAAAAGCCCCACAGAGTAGAAAATGAGAAATGTCTTTGGCAACTCTTCGTATGAGACCACATTGAATATTTTTTGTATGAAATTCTTTTTCATTTACTTATTGTCATTTTCTAATATTCAGATATTTTAAACCAATTCTATATGATTAGATTCAAGTAATTCGTTTCAAGCAGTTTGTTTCAAATGATTCGTTTCAAGCAATTATATTCAAATAATTCGGTTCAAGCAATTTGGTTTATGTTATTCACTTCAAAGTTTGTAAATCTCTTTTTCGGCAATAATGGCACTTGCCAAGCAGAGAGGAATTCCACCGCCCGGGTGGGTACTGCCTCCGGTAAAGGAGAGATTTTTAATCTTATTCAAGGTGTTGGGGTGCCTCAAAAAGGCAGAGAACATAGAGTTTGAAGAGCTGCCGTAGAGAGCCCCTTTACTGCTAAGTGTATTTCTTTCAATTGTAATAGGAGATGCAATATGTTCAACATCAATGAAATCTTCGATTTTAATATTGAATGTTTTGTCAATTTTTTGAATAATTGATTTTCGGGCATTTGCAATTACAGTTTGCCAATCCTGCCCGTTATTGTATGGAGCATTAACCATAACAAACCAGTTTTCGCAACCATCAGGAGCATCACCGGCAACAACTTTTTTACTTATAAAAATATAGACAGTTGGGTCACTGTACAGCTCTCTCTTTTTAAACAGATAATTAAACTCCTCTTTGTAATTGGAGGTAAAGAGAATATTATGCACATCAAGCTGCTTGAATTCACCGTTTATGCCCCAGTAGAATATCAGAGCAGAAGATGAAGGTTCCAGCCTTGATAATCTCTTTTTAAGAGGGTGCCTGTATCGGCCGTTGAACATATTTTCGGCCGCATAACTAACATCGGTGTCGCATACAACATAATCGAAGTACTTTGAAACGCCATTCACTCTAACACCAACAGCCCGCTTACCTCTCCAAGGTTTTACAAAATTACTGGTGTTTTCATCTCTGGAATTATCATTATAATTTTCTCCTGAGCAGATTTCGTGTTTTTTCTCTCCTGTGCATTTAAATCTTTCAACAATTACCTCGGTAACAAGGGAGTTAAATTCAAATTGCACACCAAGTTCAACACCCTTTTTATAAAGCGAGTCCGCAATGGAGTAAATGCCCTTTTCGGGAAAAAATGCCCCAATATTGTGCTCCAGATGAGATATCATGTTAAGAGTTGCAGGTGCCCTGTATGGTGAAGAGCCATTGTATGTGGCGTATCTGTCAAACAGTTGAACGATTCTCTTGTCCCTGAACAAAGATTTGTTTGCAGAGTGCATGGTTCTGTGAAAACCAAGTTTGTGAAGGTGAAGGGGAATCGAACGGTTCTCCTCTTTTAAAAAGTTTGAAAAACGGTGGAAAGAGTTGAATATGAACAGGTCTGATGTGAGATTGTAGATGAATTCTGATTGATTGAGCCGTTTGAGAATATTTTCGAAATTTTCGTCAGTGTTATTTTCAATCTGCTCCCTTAGCTTTTGTGTATCCTGGAAAAAATCGAAAACAGTACTGTCAGCGTAAAAATAGCGGCAACTGTTTTCAAGACGAAAGTACTTAAAAGAATTTTTACTGTATAAACTTGTGCGAACACTAGTATCTACTGATTGAGCATCTGCACCTACTGATTGAGTATCTGCTTCTACTTTGTGCACATCTGAATTAGCAGATTTACCATTTGCATTAATAAATTGACCGGTTTCGTTTATTGCGTTATCATTTGCATTAGCAGATTGATCGATTTGATTTGACTTCATTGACAACAACTCATCAACCAAATTGGGAAGAGTAAATAGCGAAGGGCCGGTGTCAAAACGGTAACCCTTATCACGAATCTGGGAGATTTTACCTCCCGGGGTTCCGTTCTTCTCGAAAAGAGTAACGATGTCACCCCTTGCAGCAACTCTGATTGCCGTTGCAAGCCCTGCAACTCCTGAACCTATGACAGCAACTTTCATGATTACATAAATTTTTTACCCATGTATGATCTGAAATTGGCCACACAAAAAAGTCCGACTTTTTCCCATTCAGATAGACGTATTCGTTTTTTGAATAGCCTCTCCGGAGGTGTTTTCCCAATTTTGGATGTAAGTCCAAGGTAGTATAAATAAGCAAGATATACTCCTGTCCTGTCTCGTTTAGGCAGCTCTTTAATACCAACAAGCGCATCCCTGAAATCTTTGCGAATATCTTCAAGAATAATCCCGAAACTCTCCTTGTCGAAAGCTTTGTCGTTAAGAACAGGAAAATAGTTTCTGGATAAATTTTCTGTATCGTTTTTAATGTCCCTCAAAAAATTGATTTTCTGAAATGCAGAAGAGAGACTCATGGCGCTATCCTTAAGTCTTTCATAATCTTGCGGGTTATCACGTGTCATAACTTTAAGACACATCAGCCCCACAACATCGGCAGACCCATAGATGTACTCTTTAATGCCCGATTCATTGAAGTTGCTGTTATCCAGATCACTTTTCATGCTTTTGAGAAACGCACTTACCAGCTGGTCAGGGATATTGTATCTCTTTACAATCAGAGCAAATGAGTTTATTATCAGATTCAGACTTATACCCCGCTCCATGCATCTGTAGTACTCGGCCTCAAACTCACTGATTAGACTCTTTTTGTCATATTCGTGAAATGTATCAACAATCTCATCTGCCTGACGAAGAAAGCCGTATATGGCAAATATGGCCCTACGACTCTCTTTGTTCATGCACATTAGCCCCGCCGAAAATGAGGTGCTGTAGAGGGAGGTTGTAAGCTCCGATGTCCTGAGAGATAACTCTTTGTATAAATTATCCATGTTTAAGTTTTTTCCTGGCAATGCCGGCAGCAATCTTACCAGATATTATGGCCGGAGGCACTCCGGGACCGGGTACAGTTAGCTGTCCTGCGTATAAAAGATTTGAAAGATGTCTGTTTTGCATTTTAGGCTTAAGAAATGCCGTTTGGGTAAGTATGTTCGAAAGTCCGTATGCATTCCCCTTGTAGGCATGGTAATCTTCCATAAAGTTACTCACAGAATAGGACTCTTTGAAAAGCACAGAATCAGAGACTTTTATGCCTGTTGTCTGTTCAATTCTCTCCAGAATCTGCAAAAAGTAATTCTCTCGCAACTCAGGTGTATCTTTGAGTCCTGCAGCTACAGGTATAAGGAATACGGCACACTCTTTACCTTTAGGAGCAAGGGTAGGGTCGGTTACCGATGGAAAACTGCCGTAAAAGAGAGGTTTGTTTGGCCACCTTGGTGTATCATAAATAGTCTCGGAATGTTCAATAAAGTCAGCGTCAAAAAAGAGAGTATGATGAGAAATACCCTCTAATTTCTTGTCAAATCCCACATAATAGAGCATGGCCGAAGGGGCAAATACTCTCTTTGACCAGTATTTTTCTGAATAATTGCGGAATTTAGGCTCCAGCAGTGTCTCGGCAAAGTGGTAGTCTGCAGAGGAGATAATAAAATCTGCCATTTCAGAGACGGAGTTACGCTCTTCTTTTGAATCGGATGTATTACTCCATGAAATACCAACAGCTTTTGAACCCTCGGTTATTATACTGTTAACATGAGCATCAGTTATAAATTTGACTCCATAGCCCTCTGAAATCTTTACCATAGCCTCAACGAGTCCGTACATACCTCCCTTAATGTGCCAGGTACCAAGTACCATGTCGGCATAATTCATAAAACAATAAAAGAGTGGTGTCCTTGAAGGCTTTGCACCAAGAAAGAGTACAGGAAACTCAAGAATTTGCCTTAGCCTGTCATCTTTTATGTTCTTTCTTATATGTTGACTTATTGACTCTTTGAACTGAGATACTCTTGCAATTGTTTGAGGCATAATCAATTCAAATATCGACTTGCCTGGTTTTTCAACAACCTTATCAATTGCCACCCTATAGTTGAACTCTGCTGACTTTAGAAAATTTTCAAGAAAGGCTCCGCTGCCGGGTTCAATATTTTCAAAGGTTTCGACTGTCTTTTTTACATCTGCAGATACCCTTACTGAGTTATTGGGACCGAAGTAGATCTCATAACCCGGGTCAAGCCGGATTAATTCATAATAATCACTGCTCTTCTTATCAAAGTCATTGAAGAATTTCTCAAAAATATCGGGCATCCAATAAAATGTAGGCCCCATATCAAATTTGAACCCATCTCTTTCCAAAACTCTTGCTCTGCCTCCAAGCACACTGTTTTTCTCATAAACGGTAACATCATAGCCGGCTCTGCCAAGATAACAAGCAGCCGACAACCCCGAAAAACCTCCTCCAATAATAGCAACTCTCTTCATCTTACAATTTTCCATAAATATAATCAATTTTCCGGCAACGAGGTAGGTGTCAGGTTAAACAATAATCAAGAAATTTTGTTGTAAATTTATTACTCCCGCTAACTATTATAATTTTTTAAATATCATATTATGAGTGAATACATCAACAACTCATCTCAGAGAAAAGCACTTCTCAAACACATGATTCAGGAACTCCATCAAGGCGAAGCACCCGAAATGGTTAAAAGCAGAGTTAAAGAGCTCCTAAAAAACATTCCGTACAACGAAGTGGTTGAAGTAGAGCAGGAACTTATTTCAGAAGGTCTTCCGGAGGAGGAGGTTCTCAAGTTTTGCGACATTCACAGCTCTGTACTGGAGGGAAGTATTACATCTCATCACGCAGAGATGCCGGCAGCGCACCCTGTTGATACATTAAAAAAAGAGAACAGAGAGGTTGAGAAGGTTACAAAAAAGGTTAAAGATATCTTTGACTCGATACCGGCTGTTTCAAATGGAGCCGATGACGAAATTGCTGCTCTTACCCTTAAATTAAAAGGACTATTTAATAGTCTTTACGACCTCGACAAGCACTATAAGCGCAAAGAGTATCTGCTCTTCCCTTTTCTTGAGAAGGTGGCCATTACAGGCCCTCCAAAGGTGATGTGGGGTAAGCATGACGAGATTCGTGAACAGCTAAAGGCCTCGATTGAGGCTCTTGAACCCGGGAGCATAACAACAAAAGAGGAGTTGATGTCGGTTGTTGTATTGCTGCTTGGCCCTGCAGTAGAGGCGGTTGAAAGCATGATAATGAAAGAGGAGGAGATTTTAATACCAATGTGTCTTGAGAAATTCTCTGAGGAGAACTGGTATCAGATTTACCTTGAAACTCCGGTTTACGGCTACTGTCTGTATGATACACGAGATGAGTGGAAACCGGGAGATAGTGTGGTTGAGAACCTTAAAAAGAGTCAGCAGGAGGAGGGTGGCCCGGCGGTTTCGGGTGTATCATACTCCGATGGTGCTCCAATCAGGTTAAGTTCGGGGAGTTTTGACATGAAGGAGCTTGAGGCCCTGTTTGTAACAATCCCTATCGATATCACTTATGTAGATGCAAATGACAAGGTTAAGTTTTTCTCACACAGCCCAAACAGGGTATTTGAGAGAAACCGCTCTATAATCGGAAGAGATGTAAGGCTATGCCACCCTCCGGGAAGTGTAAATATTGTTGAACAGATTCTTGTGGACTTCAAGAGCGGAAAAGAGAATCAGGCAAAATTCTGGCTCTCTAACTTTATGGGAAGGTTCGTTTACATTGAATATACAGTCCTCAGAGGCAAAGACAACGAATACCTGGGAGTGATTGAGGTTACCCAGGATATAACAGAGTTCAGAAAACTCCAGGGAGACCAAAGATTACTATCATATACAACAAAATGAGGCCGATAACATTTCAGACAAAGGTTTACGAGCTATTGGAAGACTATCCTCATCTTGAGGATGTTCTTTCAGAGATATCACCTGCATTTGCAAAGCTAAAGAACCCGATTCTTCGCAGAACAATTGCAAGGGTAACCACAATACAGCAGGCGGCGGCAGTTGCAGGGATTGAGGCAGGAGAGGTTGTAAAAAGATTGAGGATAGCCGCCGGTTTGTCAGATGCTGATGAATCAGGTGTTAACATGTCGGGATCTGCAACAGGTGCTGCATCAAGTGTTACATCAGATGTTACATCAGGTGCCGGTTTGTTAAATGATTTGGAAAACTCAACTGATAAATACAGAGGTGAGCAGCCTGACTGGTACTCGCCCGAAAAGATCATAGTCAGATACGATGCTGTAAAGACCCTTGAGTCTGGTGAGGTGCCTATGGCAGAGATTTTAAGGTTAAGCAACTTGTTGCAGGAGGGTCAGATTTTTGAATTCTCCTCTCCGTTTCTGCCAACTCCGATTCTGGATATGCTATCTGCCAAAGGTTTTAAAATATGGAGCAAAAGAGCGGGAGCGATCTATCTTAACAGAGTAACTAAAAATTGATTACATTATGGCAAAGAAGAGTTATACGGTAACCGGAATGAGTTGTGCATCATGTGCAATGGGAGTAGAAAAGGGGTTGAATGCACAACCGGGAGTAAAGAAGGCGGTAGTTAATTTTGCCGACAACAGTGTGACCCTGGAGTTTGATGAACAACTTACTGATTCCATCAAACTTAAACGGAGTGTTCAGCAACTTGGCTACGACATGATTGTTGAAGAGGGAGAGAATGCAGCAAAACTTAAGGAGGAGCAACGAGAGAGTCACTACCGTAAACTTAAAAACAGAACCATACTCGCGTGGGCCTTTTCGATGCCCATAATGGTGATGTCAATGTTTTTTATGCATCACCACTATCTGAATATTCCCATGATGCTTCTTTCGCTTCCCGTACTTGCAATTTTTGGAAGGAGCTTTTATGTAAACGGCTATAAGGCTGTGCTTAGAGGTAGTGCAAATATGGATACCCTGGTTGCTTTGAGTACTGCTATTGCCTTCTTGTTTAGTGTTTTCAATACATTTTTCCCTGAATACTGGATTGCCAGAGGTATTGAGCCGATGGTCTATTACGAAGCAGCAACAATGATTATCGCATTTGTTTTACTTGGTAAATTTCTGGAAGAGAGAGCAAAAGGCAATACGTCATCTGCAATAAAGAAGCTGATGGGTCTACAGCCAAAATCGGCAACTGTATTGAGAAACGGAGAGCCTGTAGAAGTTCCCATATCTCAAATCTCGGTTGGGGAGGAAATTGTTGTTAAGCCGGGAGAGAAAATTCCCGTAGATGGAGTTCTTAAAAGCGGTGAATCGTATGTGAACGAAAGTATGATATCCGGAGAGCCGTTGGCTGCCCACAAGAGAGTGGGGGACAATGTATTGGCCGGAACAATAAATCAAAAGGGCACATTCACCTTTGAGGCATTAAAAGTGGGAGGTGACACACTTCTTGCACAGATAATTAAAACAGTAAAAGAGGCACAGGGCAGCAAAGCACCCGTTCAAAGAATTGCCGACAAGATTGCTTCAATCTTTGTACCTGTGGTTATCTCAATTTCACTTATAACCCTTGTTGTCTGGATTTTAGCCGGTGGTGAACAGCTCTTTGCAAAAGGGTTGCTCTCTGCCATTTCTGTCCTTGTAATAGCCTGCCCATGCGCACTTGGCCTGGCAACACCAACAGCCCTTATGGTTGGAATCGGCAAGGGAGCCCAACAGCATATACTTATTAAAGATGCCTCCGCCCTGGAGCAGATGAGAAGGGTAAACGCCGTGGTTTTGGACAAGACCGGAACAATTACTGAGGGTAGGCCGATAGTTACAGACTGGCAGTGGCTTACAGAGGATGAGAGTGAAAGGGAGCGATATCTTCCCGTACTATTTGCTATGGAGGAGGTTTCTGAGCATCCGCTTGCTTCTGCCATTACCGATTACATAAAACAGAATTGGGGTGTCCCTGAAAAGAGGTCTCAGATTTCAAATTTTACAACAATATCAGGATTAGGCGCAGAGGCAAAGTATGATGATAAAAAATTCTGGCTGGGAAGCATCAGAATGATGAATACCCAGGTTGCTGCCAATGTATCAGATATCGCAAACAGGGCTACATCATTATCTGAAAAGCTATCGGGAGAGGGTAAGAGCATAGCCGTTTTTGGCAGAGGATATGTACCGATGGTAATAGTTGCCGTCTCCGATAAAATTAAAGATACCTCTGCTGCAGCAATTGCTAAGCTGCATGAGATGGGAATAGAGGTACACATGCTCACCGGAGATAACCAGAAGAATGCAAATTATGTTGCGTCAAAAGTTGGTATAAGCCACTTTAAGGCGGGTTCACTTCCTCAGGATAAAGACGACTACATTGTGGAGCTCCAATCTCAGGGTAAAGTTGTGGCAATGGCAGGTGACGGTATAAATGACTCACAGGCACTTAGCAGGGCCAATGTGAGCATAGCAATGGGAAAAGGTACAGATATTGCTATGGATGTAGCAATGATGACTCTTATAACATCTGATATAGCCCTGTTACCAAAAGCATTTGACCTGTCTAAAAGAACTGTGAAATTTATCAGACAGAATCTTTTCTGGGCATTTATCTATAATATTATTGGAATCCCAATTGCTGCAGGAGTACTCTATCCGTTCACCGGAATACTATTAAGTCCCATGATCGCAGCAGCGGCAATGGCCTTCAGTTCAGTATCGGTAGTGCTTAATAGTTTGCGTCTTAGCAGATAAATGGAATGGTACTTACTACCAGCCAAATGGATGCTGTGCAATCTCCTTGGCAGCAAAAGGGTGATAGTCACCCTTAAGCCCTACAGGAGTTGAATTTCGGATATCGGATACAATCTGGATTGATTTTCGAGCCTCTGTAATTCCAAAACCTTCACCCTGAAGTATCTTTTTGTAAGATTCAGTGTGCAGATCAGAAAATCCATCGGTAAATTCAATTTCTTGACCATCAAGATTAAACGATCTGTAAATTCTTTGCCCTTTTGAAGAAATCTCTTCAGGTAAAGTGGCTGCATTTATGCTAAGGAAATACCTCACTCTTGCTCTTTTGAACTCAATGTATCCTGCAACCCTGTCATGACTCTTTACATGAACCACGCTCTTTTGAACATCACCAAATACCCAGTTGAGCATATCATAAAAGTGAATACCAATGTTTGTGGCAATACCTCCGCTTTTACGAACATCTCCCTTCCAGCTTGTAAAGAACCAATTGCCTCTTGAAGTGATATATGTAAGGTCCATGTTGTAAATCTTATCCGCAGGACCGTTTTCTACCATGTTTTTCAGGTCAATTATCGACTGATGATAACGCATCTGTAAAATTGTGAATACCCTTTTACCACTCTCTTTCTCAGCCTTCTCCAACGCGTCCAGGTTCCATGGATTAAGTACCAGCGGTTTTTCTGATATTACATTAGTCCCAATTTTAAGACCGTATCTGATATGTGCATCATGAAGATAATCAGGAGAACACACCGAAAGATAATCAGCACCCGTGCCGTCGCTCTTTAACTTTGACAAATGTCTGTCAAAGAGTTCAAATTCTCTAAAAAATGAGCACTCCGGAAAATAGCTGTCCATAATTCCCACGCTGTCAAACGGGTCAACGGCAGCCACCAGATTATTTCCTGTCTCTTTTATTGCCTTAAGGTGTCTTGGAGCGATGTATCCTGCCGCTCCCATTAAGGCAAATTGTTTTACTTTTTCCAAATCAATAATTTTTTTTTTGTTCTTTTTACCAACCAAACGGATGTTTTGTTAACTCCATTGCTGCAAAGGGGTGATAATCACCCTTAAGCCCCTGTGGGGTCGCATATCTAATGTCGTGAACAATCTCAATTGAGCCTCTTGCCTCTTCCAGTCCAAATCCTTCACCATTCATTATTTTGATGTATGAATTTGTATGAAGTTCAGTAAACCCGTCAGAGAACTCAACATCAGTACCCTCCATCATCAGAGAGCGATAGGTTCTTTTTCCGGCATCCTTAGCCTCTTGCGGCAGATTGTCTTCGTTTATACTTAAAAAATATCTCACACGAGCCCTCTCCAAGTCCAAAAACCCTGCCACCCTATCGTGACTTGATACATGAACAATATTCTTTTTAACCTTTCCGAATACCCATGTCAGCATATCGTAAAAGTGAACACCAATGTTTGTGGCAACACCTCCGCTCTTTCTCTCATCACCTTTCCAGCTGGTATAGTACCAGTTACCTCTTGATGTTATATATGTAAGATCTACGTCAAATATTTTATCTGCGGGAGCCTCATCGACTCTCTTTTTTAAAGCAATAATTGCATCGTGAAGCCTGAGTTGCAGAATATTATATACCCTTTTGCCGGTCTCCTGCTCAATTTTCATAAGAGCGTCAATATTCCATGGGTTTAAAACCAAAGGCTTTTCGCAAATAACATCTGCTCCGGCTCTCAGTCCAAATCGTATATGGGCATCGTGAAGATAGTTTGGAGTACAAACTGCTGCGTAATCAAGAACCTGTGAACAACCATTTACAGAATTAACAGAGGAGTGTTTCATCTTGTTCAAATGTCTTTCAAGTAGCTCAAACTGAGTAAAGAAAGAGCAATTTGGAAAATATGAATCTATAATTCCTACTGAATCAAATACATCATAGGCAGCACAAAGATTATTTCCGGTATCTTTAATGGCCTTCATATGTCTTGGGGCAATGTATCCGGCTGCTCCTATAAGGGCAAAGTTCTTCACAGATATTAGGGTTTTAAAATATCTGGCAAATATACACAAAATGTGCCAAGGTGGTGTACCAAAATACAATTTCTAACTTTAAAGGGTATCTTCGGGTAAAACCGGAGTATAAGGACCCTCTTTTGCTTCGAAAATAACTGTATTTCGGTCAATTACTTCTAAATTGTGATAAACGCCTGCAGGAATTTCTATTCCATATTTTCCCTCACATGGGTCAAGAAAATGAGTTGACTCCAGAGAACCGTCACTTTTGTAAATGTTAACTTTAAGTGACCCCCGAAGAACAACATATGTCTCGGCAGTATGGTTGTGCCTGTGAGGAGGCAATACAGACCCCGGTTCAATGGCGTTGAGAAGCTTTTGAGCCTTTGCATCCAGGGTTTCATGAAAATTATAATTCATTCTGAGCCTCGGAGAAGCCTTTGCCTCTTTGCTCAGTTTATCCAATAATTCGTCATCAATAAGTATCATGGCCATACATCTCTCTGTAATATTTCAAATAATCACCACTGGTAACCCTATCCATCCAATCTTTGTTTTCTAGATACCATTTCACAGTCTTCTCAATACCCTCCTCAAACTGAAGTGAAGGACTCCATCCCAGTTCGTTATGAAGTTTAGAGGAGTCAATGGCATAGCGAAGGTCATGACCGGCTCTGTCTGTAACATAAGTAATTAGTTTTTCACTGCTACCCGCCTCTCTTCCTAGTAATTTGTCAACGGTTTTAATGATAACTTTAATCAGATCTATGTTTTTCCATTCGTTAAATCCACCTATGTTGTATGTTTCGCCATTGTGCCCTTTGTGAAAAATAAGGTCGATAGCAGAAGCGTGGTCCTGGACATAGAGCCAATCCCTGACATTTTCACCCTTGCCATAAACAGGTAGCGGCTTATTGTTTACTATGTTGTTAATAAAAAGCGGTATAAGCTTTTCGGGAAACTGATAGCTGCCGTAATTGTTAGAGCAATTTGATATTACAACCGGCAAGCCATAGGTGTCGTGGTAAGCTCTTACAAAATGGTCACTTGAGGCCTTTGATGCAGAGTAGGGTGAATGGGGGTCATATTTTGTATCTTCTGTAAAGAATGTTCCCTCAGCTTCAAGAGATCCGTAAACTTCGTCGGTGGATACATGGTAGAAGAGGTTGCCTGCGAATTTTTCATCTCTCTCTTTCCATATATTTTTTGCTGCCTGTAAAAGGGTCAATGTTCCCATCACATTAGTCCTTGCAAATGAAAATGGGTCAACTATCGATCTGTCAACATGAGATTCGGCTGCAAGATGTATAACAGAGTCAATGTTGTGATTTTTAATTAAGCTTGCAACAAGTTCATAATCACAGATATCACCTTTGATAAATCTGTAATTTGGACACTTTTCTACGTCTCTGAGATTTTCCAGATTTCCGGCATAGGTCAGCAGATCGAGGTTAACGATTTTATACTGAGGATACTTATTTACCATCAATCTTACCAGATGGGATCCTATGAATCCGGCGCCACCGGTTATCAGAATATTTCTCATAGTTTTATGTTTATTCTTCGTAACTATTATTTAATCGTTATGTTATAGCTACTCGTTGTCGTAAATTTTTAAAAAAAGCTCCTTCAAAGACTCCTTCCAGTGGGGAATCTCAATTCCCATTTGAGATTTGATCTTTCCCTTATCCAAAACTGAATATTGAGGTCTGAGGGCTTTTGTGGGAAATTTGTCACTTGTAACAGGATTAACCCTGCAAGTGTTTCCGCTCAATTTAACTATTTCATTTGCAAAGTCGTACCAGCTGCACACACCCTCGTTGGAGTAGTGATAAATGCCTGTGATAAGGTTTTGCCCGCTTTCCCTGTTAAATTTTCTCTTTATTAGCTGAATGATAACTTTTGCCAAATCGGTAGCGTAGGTAGGAGTTCCAACCTGGTCAAAAACAACATCAATTGACTCTCTTTCAGAAGAAAGCCTAAGAATTGTCTTGGCAAAATTACTCCCGAAAGCGGAGTAAAGCCATGATGTTCTGATGATTATGGACTCTCCTTTGGCGTTAATAATCTCTCTCTCTCCCTCAAGTTTGCTTCTCCCGTAAGCTGAGAATGGCTCAGTAGGGTGATCCTCTTTGTAAGGTAACGATGCCTTTCCGTCAAATACATAATCTGTTGATATGTGAATAAGCGATATTCCTCTTTTTGCAGCGTGGCGCGCCAGTATTCCCGGAGCAGTGCCGTTTACAAGTGTTGCTGTTTTTGGTTCATCCTCTGCCTTATCAACTGATGTATAGGCAGCGCAATTGATGATTACCTCTATTTTATTGATATCAAGATATTTTTCTACATCATTTTCGTTTGTAATATCGAGTTGGGGTAGGTCGGTAAAGTGATAATTATGAATTTTATCTGCAATCAGCAACTCCCTGAGTTCACTCCCGAGTTGTCCTTTTGATCCTGTAATTAGAATATTTGCCATCGCAGAGTAGTTGTTCTTGTTTAGAAATTTTGCTTAGTAAAGTTTTTGGTTGTAATCAAACAATTTTGCATCATTAAGCCGGGGATGCATTTTATCCTTATCACTTAAAATTATATCTTTTTCGGGAATCTGCCAATCAATGTTAATTGCAGGATCGTTCCATATTATTGAAGCTTCACTGGCAGGATTATAGTAGTTATCACATTTATAGCTGAAAACACAATCCGGAGTCAGAACCAGAAATCCATGTGCAAATCCTCTTGGAATAAACATCATCATTTTATTCTCTGCACTAAGTACGGCTGATACATATTGCCCGAATGTGGGTGAACCTTTACGGATATCAACAGCCACATCAAGCACTGTACCTGTAACAACCCTTACCAGTTTGCTTTGGGAATAGGGGTGAAGCTGATAATGAAGCCCTCTTAGAACTCCGTATGTTGATTTGGATTCGTTGTCCTGAATAAAACGAGTATTGCAAACCTCCTGCTCAAATTTAGCTTCTGAGAAAGATTCAAAGAAATAGCCTCTGCTGTCGTTAAATATTTTTGGTTCAATTAATACAACACCATCGAGTTGTGTCTTTATGATATTCATCGTGTGGTCAAGTCTTTAAGGTATTGTCCGTATTGGTTTTTTGACATAGTGTTCGAAATCTGTAAAAGTCTCTCTTTTGAAATCCACCCCTGATTGAATGCAATCTCCTCCAGACAGGCAATCTTAAGCCCTTGCCTCTTTTCAATTACCTCCACAAAGCCCGAAGCCTCAGATAGTGAGTCGTGTGTTCCTGTATCAAGCCATGCGAAACCTCGGCCCAAAGTCTGAACTTTTAGTTTACCCTCTTTTAGAAACTCCTGGTTTACTGTTGTAATCTCCAGCTCTCCTCTTGCCGATGGCTTAATGCTGTGCGCAACATCAACAACCTTGTTCGGGTAAAAATAGAGCCCTACTACAGCATAATTGCTTTTGGGTTTCTGTGGCTTCTCCTCTATGCTAAGAACCTTTCCATCTTTGTCAAACTCTGCAACACCGTAACGCTGAGGGTCATTCACATAATAGCCGAACACTGTGGCAGTGCCTTCATCAGCATCTCTTACAGCCTCTTTTAACATTCCGGTAAAATTCTGTCCGTAAAAAATATTGTCTCCCAATACAAGACAGGTAGTTTGGTTTCCGATAAACTCTTTTCCTATTATGAAAGCCTGAGCGAGCCCGTCCGGAGAGGGTTGAGGGGCATATTCAAATTTAACTCCGTAATCACCGCCGTCACCCAGCAACCGTTTGAAACCCGGAAGATCTTCACGGGTCGAGATTATCAATATCTCTTTGATTCCCGCCAGCATAAGAACCGAAATGGGGTAGTAAACCATTGGTTTATCGTATATTGGTAGAAGTTGTTTTGAAACCCCTTTGGTTATCGGATATAGTCGTGTACCGGAACCTCCGGCAAGTACGATGCCTTTCATAATAAGCTGTTTTAGAATGCGAATTTAATCATTTTTGGCCACTTTTTCTGAAAGTCTCTCGCAAAGTAAGTCAAAGAGTTCGGAGTTGTGGTCGATATAGTGCTGTGCGGCTGATTCCAGTTTTTTAATATTTAATCTGGTCGCCTTGTCGATTCTTATGTCTGCTGTTAAAAGAGGTGGCTCTATACGAATATAGTTCTCAGGAACTCCATTTATTCTAAAAAGTTGTTGCGCTTGATAATCAACGGTTTCAGCCACAGAAGACATTAAAATGTCCAGAATTGGGTTAAGCCAGTGGATATATCCGAAATGCCTGGTTTTATGGTAGTGATATGGCTTTATTACCTTGCCTGTACCTGCAGAGATCATGAAATAATCTGATACGCTGCTTGATGGCCATAATTTTTTTGCTTCTACAATGGTACACATTGCAGGATTATTTGCATAAACACCTCCATCAACAAGATGCCTGGGTGATTTATCCTTAGCAAATATCTGTGCCGGGATATAGTAACTTGGAGCGGCAGAGGTCGATTTCACAATATCGCAAAGCTTATAATCGGCCATATCGCCATATTTAACAGTTGAATACCTGCTAAATAGAAGAGCCTTTCTGCTGCTTAGATCATAAGCGGTAATAAGGCAATCCTTCAAAACCCCTGATATATATGAATCACCAACTATTTTGTATGAAAACTCATAAAGGGCATCTTCGCTGTACCTGCTTCTGAACAGCCCGAATCCCGATTTTAACAGATACGCGGGTGTACGTTTAAACAGTAGAGGCCCCAGTTCTGTATAAAAGTCCAGAATCTCCTTTGCTGTGTATTTGGGTCTGTTATCCGTTGTGCCGTTTACAGGTGTCAGGTAGAGGCAGGTTAGAATTCCTCCGGCCGAAGTTCCTGACAGCAAATCAAAAAAATCTGCAACCCTAAGATCCTGATTATTATTTTCTTTCTGCAAACGCCTCTCCAGATGAGCAATTATTGCTGCGGGCAGTACCCCCCGGATACCTCCGCCATCAATCGATAGAATTGTTTTCAAGTTAGTGAAAGTTTAAGTTGCTTAGATTCAATATTTTCAAACATTACGAATTTACTAAATAATATCTTTACATAAAAATAAATTATATCAAGTAAAATAAATATACTATGTGACTATTTTTTTATCTATTTTTATCGTGGGATTCAATTAGACAGGTCTTTTAACTTTATGGATAAATCATTAATTGTAGGGTTGCTTCAAAATGTTGCCATTTTGCTGGCTTTTACCCTGATTTATGATATAGTCTGGGAGAGCGAAAAAAAATTCAGAAGCCGGGCAAACAAGGTGTACGCCGGCTTAATTCTGGGAGCAGTTGGTATTCTTCTGATGAATACACCCTGGACTCTTTCACCCGGATTGGTTTTTGACACAAGAACAGTTCTGTTGGTAAATGCCGGTCTATTTTTTGGTCCGTTTGCCACAATAATTGCAGCTATTGTTATTGGTATCTACCGTCTCTTTATGGGAGGCTCCGGTGTTTGGATGGGTCTCGCCACAATAATTACATCTGCATCTGTGGGAATGTTGTGGAAAATGTACAGACCTTCATGGAGAAAGAGCAACTATATGATCGATCTCGTTATTGTCAGTTTCCTTGCCCATTTCTGTATGTTTCTCTCAATCTTCCTTGTCAAAGGAGAGGCTGTTCGCGCTAACACTTTCCAGACAATGACATTTCCCATTTTAGTAATCTATCCTCTTTTTGCTATTTTAGTGGGCAGACTTCTGATTAACCGGATGAATAACCACAAAGTTAAAGAGGAGCTGGAAGTAAGTGAAGCCAGATATGACTCTTTTGTAAACAGAAACAGCGACATGATGTTTATGAAGGACGAAAACGGTAAATATATTGTTGTAAACGACATGTTTTGCAAGATGGCAGGCAAAACTCGGGAGCAGCTTATAGGGATGACTGATTTACAGGTTTATGACAAGAGTCACAGCAGTCGTTATATTGTGACAGACAGTGAAGTTATAACTAGTGGAGATATTGTAATTTTTGAAGAGTTGTTTAACGGGAAGATTACTGAAACTACCAAATTTCCTATTAATTTAGGCAAAAATAAACTGGGAGTAGGTGCAATAATCCGCGATGTAACAGTAAAACACAAAAAGAGAGAACTTCAGGAGGTATTACTTTATCTTTCAAGGCTTTCGCTTGTTGATCAGGAGTTGAAGGTTTTCATTGAGAAGATTCACTTCCATATGAAGAAGGTCATTAAAGCGGACAATTTTTATATAGCCCTGTACGATAAAGATCAGGATAAGTACAAATTTCCGTATTATGTAGATGAATACGATACAGTTGATGATGTTGAGAATTATTCTCTTCACAATTCATTGACTGACTTTGTAAGGATGACAGGTAAGGGAATGCTTATTAACAGCCAGACTGAAAAAGAGATTGCAGAGCAGTTTCCTTTGGAGTCGGTTGGAGAGTATTCGCCTGTATGGCTGGGAGCACCTCTGATGGACTCTTCGCTAAAAGAGGTGATAGGGGTTGCAGCTGTTCAGGATTATCATGATGAAGAGGCATATCACGAAGAAGATCTTATGCTGTTTGAGATTTTTGCAAATACAATCGGGATTTTTATTGAGCGTATTACAATGTTAAACAAACTCAGGGAGGCAAAGGAGAGGGCAGAACAGGGTGATAGATTAAAAACTGCCTTTTTGGCAAATATGAGTCACGAAATCAGGACTCCTCTTAATGGTATAATCGGTTTCTCTGAAATGCTTACCGAGGATGTTGAAAACAAAGAACATAAAGAGTATGCTCAAATTATTAACACCAGTGCTCACAGATTGCTCTCAACGATTAATGACATTATGGATATAGCAAAAATTGAGTCTGGTCAGGTCTCTGTTGTCAAGGAGAACTTTAATCTTATTCTTACTTTAAGAGAGACCTACTACTTTTTCAAAAAGCAAAATCTAAAGGTTGATCTTAATCTTGTTATTCCAAAGTCTAAAACTATTGATATACATTCCGATAAGATAAAGATTCAACAGATAATAACAAACCTCATAAATAACGCAATCAAATTTACACCTGAGGGTAGTATAGAAATAGGGTGTATTGATGAAGAAGAGACAGTGCAGCTGTATGTCAAAGATACAGGAATTGGCATTTCTGCTGAGGACAAGGAGAGGATCTTTGAGAGGTTTGCACAGGTGGAGTCCAAAGGTAAGCGTGTATACGGAGGAACCGGTCTTGGATTATCAATTGTAAAAGAGTATGTTGGATTATTAGGTGGGGAATTGTGGCTTGAATCTGAAGTTGGTATAGGTTCCCGGTTTTGTTTTCGTTTGAAAAAGTCTGCCAATTAGTCCTGACAAAGCTCTCTTGGCAAATTTTTTGTAACTTTAAAGTCAAACCAAATTATTAACGAAAACTATTAAAATCATGAGATTCAATAAAAATGTTCAGGAGATTCTAAACAAGCAGGTTAATGCCGAGTTTTGGAGTGCATATCTATATCTTTCAATGTCTTCATATTTTGCTCAAAAAGGCTATGCAGGCTTTGCTAACTGGATGAGAGTTCAGTATCAGGAAGAGATGTCACACGCACTTAAGATATTTGATTACATAATCAGCCGCGGAGGTGAAGCTAAGGTTGAACCAATAGCAGCCGTTGAGAGTAACTGGAAAAACATACAGGCTGTATTTGACAGCACATATGAGCACGAATGCAAAGTTACCGACATGATTCACAACTGCTACGAAGTTGCTCTTAAAGAGAGAGATCATGCAACAGCCAACATGCTTCAGTGGTTCATTGACGAGCAGGCAGAAGAGGAGGAGGCCGCACTGGCAATTATCGACCAGCTTAAACTGGTAGGTGATAACGGAGCTGCCATCTATATGCTTGATAAAGAGCTTGCAACCAGAGTATTTGTTGACGCAACCAAAACTGCATAACAGTAAATGTAGCACCCGATAACAGTAAAGAAACTGATCTGCTGACTTTTAATGCAAAAGCATTCAGCTAATTACATAACTGTAAATACATTGTTTAAAAATGCATCACATAAAAATGTAGCGATCTTTTTATAAAAGAACCTAAAAATGACCTCCGCCCGTCGATTTGCCCTTTAACGGTAAATACCTCAGGCGGAGGTTTTTTATTGAATATTCTTGATCTCTGATGCAACAAAAATACACCTTTTTGCATCTTATGTATAAGTGAGTTGATTTAATTTAATCACATTAGGTCTTATTATATCGAATCGCATTAAGTCGCATTAGATCATATTATAACATACTATACCATACCATATCACATCTGTCACATCTTGTCATTTAAGATTTGCAATTATAAATAGGGTCTAGAATTAATCATCGTAATTATAATATCATGAAAATCAGGTACCAAAAAGTGAGCGGATGGCTTCTTACAGCTTTTTTATCCGTTCTTGGATTTAGCTCCTGCGAACCTTGGGATATGCCTGTTGAATATGGCACCCCTAATGCAAACTATTCAGTCAAAGGCATGGTGACCGATGAAGCAAACAAGCCAATACCGGGAATTAAAGTAACAATAGGCAAATCGGGATTGCCTTACAATAGTTACTACGACCTTAAAACTCTCTCTACAGACGCTAACGGACAGTTTGTAAAAAGCTACATCGGGGAATCTCTAAGAGATATCACTTTCAGTCTCACATTTGAAGATGTTGACGGCCCTCTTAACGGAGAGTTCGCAACAAAAGAGCAAACCGTTGAAATTAAAATGACAGAGCTTAAAAACGGATCTTCATCGTGGTATAAGGGAGAAGCCACCAAAGAGATTACCGTGAAGCTTAATAGCAAATAATAATGTAAAAAGGCTCTCGAAGAGTAATTCGTTCAGAAAGATTTGTACAGTTGAATTACTTATGATTAAACACGAACAACAAAGTACTTAGCCCGCATTTTAAACACAATTTCTGCATTCAAATTTTTACACGATGTCCGCAGCCAAAGGGATCACTCTCAGAAAAAGAGCAGGGTTGGAGTTGTTTCGCCTGCAATACAAACGAGTTGTAAACGAACACCCTCTTCGCACACTTTTCTGGGAGTGTACCTTAAGGTGTAATCTTAATTGCCGCCATTGCGGAAGCGACTGCAAACACAATTCATCAATAAATGATATGCCGGCCGGCGATTTTTTTAAAGTAATTGATGAAATCACACCGCATATAAATCCAAATAAAGTTTTAATAATTTTCACAGGTGGTGAGGCACTACTCAGGGCAGACCTTGAGGAGTGCGGCCTTGAGCTTTACCGCAGAGGTTTTCCATGGGGAGTGGTTACCAACGGGCTGGCTTTAACCCGTAACAGACTCGAATCTCTTTTGAGATCGGGCATACACACAATGACAATAAGTCTTGATGGGTTTGAGCAAGATCATAACTGGATGCGCTGCAATGCCCGTAGTTACGCAAATGCTTTGGAAGCAGTTAAGATGCTCACAAAGGAGAGTGAGGTGGTGTGGGATATTGTCACATGTGCAAATCCAAGAAATTTCGATTCGCTTGAGCAATTCAGAGATTTTCTCATCTCAATTGGTGTAAAGCGGTGGAGGCTGTTTACGGTATTTCCGGCAGGCAGGGCAGCCGGTGACAGCCAGCTTACTTTGAGCAGCGAGCAGTTTAAATGGTTAATGGAGTTTATTTCACAAACAAGAAAAGAGGGTTTAATTAATGTCTCTTATGGATGTGAAGGTTTTTTGGGAGGTTACGAGGCCGAGGTGAGAGATGGGTTTTACAGTTGCCAGGCAGGTGTTACGGTTGCTTCGGTATTGGCAGATGGTTCCATATCGGGCTGCCCAAGCATAAGGGCAAATTTTTACCAGGGCAATATATACAAAAATTCGTTCATTGATGTCTGGAACAACGGGTTTCAAAAATTTCGTGACCGCAGCTGGGCAAAAAACGGAATCTGCCTGGATTGCAAGCAATTCCGCTACTGCCTTGGTAACGGAATGCACCTGCGCAACGAAAACGAAGAGCTAATGTTTTGCCACTACCAGAAGCTGCGTTAATCTCCGCGCCACTTTGTGGTAAATACTTGTTAATAAATTAATTGAAAATGAGCCAATTTCTTAGCGAAAATTGGCTCATTTTTATAATACTGATATTCTGACACATACCATTAACTGGCGCGGAGAATGTGTGGTGCCTGCCGGCGGTTGGTTTGGTGTTTGGTGTTTGGTGTTTGGTGTTTGCGTGTGTTGTTTAGCGGCGGGTGCGAAGCAGGTCGGGGATTTGGGCGGGTTCGGAGGCGACGGGTACGCCTGCTTTTGCAAAGGCGTCGGTCTTCTCTTTTGCCGTTCCGGTTCCGCTTGAAATAATGGCGCCTGCATGACCCATACGTTTGCCGGGAGGAGCTGTTACTCCGGCTATGAATGCGGCAACGGGTTTGGTAACATGATCTTTAATGTATTGCGCTGCCTGCTCTTCGGCATCGCCTCCGATCTCACCAATTAAAACGATTGAATCGGTTTCAGGATCATTCTCAAACATTTTGAGGAGTTCGAGGTAATAGAGACCCACCACAGGGTCTCCTCCGACACCTATTGCGGTTGATTGCCCAATTCCGCCAATGGTAAGGTTGTGAACCACCTCGTATGTAAGTGTGCCGCTTCTTGAAATAACACCTGTGCTACCCTCCTTGAATATGTTGCCGGGCATGATTCCAACAAGTGATTTGCCGGGAGAGATAAGTCCCGGACAATTCGGGCCAATTAGCGAAACACCTTTAAGATCGGCGTATCGTTTGGCCTCCACTACATCAAGTGTAGGAACACCTTCGGTAATGCAAATAATAAGTGAGACACCTGAATCGGCAGCCTCCATTATTGCATCCTTGACAAAAGGTGCAGGAACAAAAATTACAGATGTATTTGCACCCTCCTGATTGACAGCATCGGCAACACTGTTAAACACAGGAATTCCCAAAGCATGCTGACCTCCCTTGCCCGGAGATGTACCCGCAACCACATTTGTTCCGTATTCCTCCATTTTTGCAGCATGAAAACCGCCATCTCTTCCGGTAATGCCCTGCACTACCAGCCTTGTATCTTTATTTATTAATATGCTCATTACCTTTGATTATTCTTATTATCTCTGATTATTCTTATTGCCTTTGATTGCTCTTATTTCCCTCTGTTTTTACTTAGTTCAACCGATTTGCTTATTGCCATGCTCATTGTTTGGGCACTGTGAAAAGAGGTGCCTTTAAGCAACTCTCTGCCCTCTGCCTCATTTGTACCTGTGAGGCGAATAACCACAGGAATGTCAGTTTTGAGATACTTGAATGCCTCTATCAGACCCCTTGCAACATCGTCGCATCTGGTAATACCTCCGAAAATATTAATCAAAACCACATTTACCTCCGGGTCACTCGTAAGAAGCTTCATAGCCTCGATAACCTTATTGGGATTGGAGCTACCTCCGATATCCAGGAAGTTGGCCGGTTCACCACCATACAGCTTAATCATATCCATTGTGGCCATTGCCAGGCCGGCACCATTAACCATACACCCTATCTTCCCTTTGAGGTGAACATAGCTGAACCCTTTGGATTTGGCATCCTGCTCCCTCTTCTCCTCCTCATCTGGCTCAAACAGAGCCTCCACTTCAGGTTGACGGTACAAGGCATTGTCATCAAAATTCATCTTACCGTCAATGGCAATCAGCTTGCCCTCCTTTGTAACTACAAGGGGGTTGATCTCAGCAAGCGAAGCATCGGTTTCGGTAAAGAGTTTGTAGAGATTTTGAATTAGCGGAACGGCCTGTTTTACAACATCAAAGCTATCAAAAAGCATAAATGCTGCTTTTCTCGCAAGAAATTCAGGAATACCAATTAACGGATCGATGGCAATTTTAATAATTTTCTCAGGAGCAGTAGCAGCAACCTCCTCAATATCCATACCCCCCTCACGACTCATGATAAGTACAACAGACCTGGAATTACGATCGATCACAAAACTGAGGTAATACTCAGATGCTATATTCACACCCTGTGCAACCATAACCCGATCGACCTTAAAGCCCTTGATATCCATGCCCAAAATAGCCTCGGCATGCTGCCTGACCTCCTGAGGAGATTTTGCAATCTTTACCCCTCCGGCCTTTCCTCTCCCACCGGTATGAACCTGAGCCTTAATTACAACAACCTCAGAAAAGAGATTTTTGTAGGCTTCAAGGCAGGAATCCACATCCCTGCAGACGATACCCTCAGCAACGGGAATGCTGTATTGGGTAAAGAAATCTTTTGCCTGATATTCGTGTATTTTCATATGATTTAAAAATTGTCTTAATAAATAGTTTTGGTGATTGTATTAATGGCCAAATTGTATAACCAAATTGTATAATTGAAAGTTCAATATTTGCTTTAATTTGTAAAAAAATGAGTTTTAAAAAGAGCTGAAAATAAGCACTGAAAAAATGATGCAGTGAAAGTTTTGGGTTAACCTGCAACTAATAAAATTAAGCAATTTTGAAGACTTATGCAATGGCTGTGTTTGAAATTTGTATATTTGTGTAAAGCGAGCAGTTATGAAAGGTAAAGAGTTGATATATAAAGCTATAAGGTTTGAAAAGTGCGAAAGGGCCCCATGGGTTCCATTCGTGGGAGTTCATGGAGCATATCTGATTGATTGTGACTCTGAAAGCTATCTTAAGTCAAAGGAGTTGATTGTAAAGGGTGTAAACGCCGCCATTGACAAGTATGATCCTGATGGAATTCCCGTAGTTTTTGATCTTCAGCTGGAGGCCGAGGCTCTTGGCTGCAAAGTTATATGGGCTAAAGAGAATCCTCCGTCAGTTGTCGGCCATCCACTTTCAGAGGGGGTCAGCTTGGACGAGCTCGAAATACCGGGTGCCGAGGGTAGAGTTGCAATTGTGCTTGAAGCGGCAAGAGAATTGAGGGCTCAGCACCCCAATATTGCACTTTACGGACTGGTAACAGGCCCATTCACTCTTGGGTTACATCTGCTTGGAACAGACATATTTATGCAAATGTTTATGGACGAGACCGGTGTTCACAAGTTGATGAAATTTTGCACCAACGTTGCCAAAGAGATGAGCAGACTATATGCCGAGGCCGGTTGCGATATAATTGCCATTGTTGACCCAATGACCAGCCAGATAGGAACTGATCAGTTTGATGCATTCGTCTCAGAGTATATGAAGGATATCTTTGGTCATATCAGGAAACTTGGCAAATACTCTTCATTTTTCGTTTGCGGAGATGCTCAGCACAACATTGAGGCAATGTGCAACTGTATGCCCGACAATGTTTCTATTGACGAAAACATTCCGCTTGATTATGTAAGAGATGTGTGTTTGCCAAAAGGGATAAGTTTTGGCGGTAATCTGAAACTTACAGCAACACTGCTGCTTGGAACTGCTGAGGAGAGTGAAAAAGATGCACTTGATTGCCTGGCAAAGGGAGGGGAGAGAGGATTTATTCTTGCACCGGGTTGCGATTTGCCCTACCGGACAGTCATTGACAACCTTACGGCAGTGAAAGATATTGCAACCGATAAGTACAAACGTGAGATTGCACAGGTTTTGCACGCCAAGAATTTAAGTGCTGCAAAAGACAAAAAAACGAGTGACATGGGGAGTCAGGCAGAATCTCGAATTTCTGAAAATGAGACAAATACATCTGAAAAAGAGAGAAATAGATCTAACGAAGTGACTATTAGGTCTGAAATTGAGACAAACAGAGATATCGAAAATGAGCTGAAAACTCAAACAGAGACTTACCCGGCCTTACCAAAGGTAAAGGTAGATGTGATAACACTCGATTCTGCCTCTTGCGCACCTTGTCAGTATATGATGAATGCCGTTCTTAAGGCCACAGAACCATTAGGTATAAGTGTAGTTACAGAGGAGTTTAAAATTAAGGAAAACAGGGGATTGGCTATGATGAATGTGTTGGGAGTTAAGAAGATACCAACTATTTGCATTGATGGAGAGGTATGCTTCTCATCAACAATTCCACCCGTTGAAGTAATTAAAAAGGCAATTGAGTTAAGAATTTCAAATAAAAAAGACAAAGGAATTATTTAATATAATTTTCTTTTCTTATTTTTCCTGTATAAATATTTTACTATATTTAATTTGTAGTAAAATGTTTGATGATTTGAACACGACGTGTTTAAAATTGGTTATATACTTTTAAGATTGTAAAAATATTTGAGGTGTATGTCAAAAATTGTGTTGTTAACAGGTTTTCTAGGTAGTGGAAAGACAACTCTTCTTAAAGATTTATTGTCACATTATTCACTAAAATATAAGATTGGAATAATTCAGAATGAATATTCCGAAGTGTCAACAGATGCTCAGGATCTTAAGAATACAAAATGGAAATTTGACCTGATTGAATTAAACAAAGGTTCAATTTTTTGTATTTGTCTGTATGCCGACTTCAGACAAGAGTTAGAGAGATTGGTTAAAGAGTCACAACCCGATGTTATTTTCATAGAGGCATCAGGGCTGGCAGATCCAATATCAATAGGGTCCCTTTTGGATGATAATAAATATTTCTATCTATCAAAGGTTGTTGCAATTGTAGATGCAGTTACCTTCCCGACAATGTATAAATATATTAGAAGTATCACAAACCAGGTGAGGGTTGCAGATATTGTTTTAGTAAATAAGTTCGACAAGATTACTCCGGAGCAGGCTGATATTATAAAAAATGCAATTTCTGAGATTAATTCCGATGTTCGGGTATTCTTTACCTGCTACGGTCGGGGTGATTTTGACCCGGAAATTATACTTCAGGGCGAACAAACGCAGAGTGTGATTCAGGTTGAAACGAACAGTGAGCCTCAGATTTCTGAAGATATGAAGAGAGGCATTAGTCCGGAAGGACTTACTCCTGCTCCGCTTTCTGATATTTCATCAAGGGTTTATAAAAGCACCAATAAGATTGACAGAGATAATCTGTTAAGATTTTCGAAGAGAGTGCCATCTCAGATAATTCGTCTTAAAGGTTTCATCAACTGTAGCGATGGCAAAGGATATATGATTCAATTTGTCAAAGGTGACAATGAGGCCCAATTGACAAATTGTGAAAATGTCACCAGAACAGAGGTAATTGTTATCGGAACAGATATTCCTGAATTAGAGATTTTTAAATAACAGTAAGGACAATCTATTTCACGGAAAATTTCACAACAGCTGCAACCGGAAGGTGGTCAGAAGCATCAAATCCTTTAAGGACTCTATGGTCTATGAACTCCATTTTTAATTTGCTTCTTGAGCTGTTTTTCAGAAAGAGGTAATCGATATGTTCTATTGGTACGGTATTGGGAAATGTAGGATTGTGATTGAGTTGGGATGTTGTAAATTTTTTATAAACCAACTTCATCTCTTCGCTTTGAGGTTTGGCATTAAAATCGCCACCCATTATAACTGGAATCTTCTGAGAACCAAGGAATTTATTAATGTATTTTACTTGTAGTTTTCTGTAATTTTTGTCAAGATCAAGATGGGTTGTTGCCACCATTATCTTTCCGAAAAGAGGGTGATCAATCACTGCGCTTCCCATTATCCGCTGCTCCTCACCATCTTTTGTGGGCAGTTTGTGAAGTCGCTCTTCACTTAACGGAAATCTGGAAAGTATTGCTCCGCCGTAATCTCCACCCGAAAAATCGATAGCCTTATAAAACTTGTAATAACCAAACCCAACCCGCTTTGCAATCTCCTCTGCCTGATTCCCCTTACCGGAACGTCCGGTATTTACATCAACCTCCTGCAGAAAGACAACATCGGCCCCATTTGCCGCTATTACACGAGCTATTGCATCAATGTCAATCACACCTCTCTGAGCCGGAGGATTGCAGTGATGTATGTTATAGGTCATAATTCTGAGATAGGATGAGTCATTCCCAAACAACAACTGAAAAACAGGCAGTGTGAAGAGAAACAGGAAGAGTGTAATTTTCTTAGCCATCTTTTTGTTGTAAAGATATAAAATAGTGATCTCTTTTTGTACATTTGATTAATGAAGCATTAAGCAAAACAGTGTATAAAAATTAAATAAAAATTTTGAGAGTAGAATTTAAAAAAGTGAATAAACGAAACAGAATAATAAAATATTGAATTGAAAAAAAATAGAAAAACCTTAAAATATAAGTTATGAATAAATCTGCTAAAATTTTGACATCATTACTGACCGGCATATTGTTAATGTTAAGCTCGTATTCAGCAATTGCACAGGCAATTTCGGTTCAGTGGGAGGAGCTCACTTCTGAAGACTTTAAAGTCGCAGTCGAAAAGTCGCAGGGAGTGTGCATAATTCCAATGGGTGTGATTGAGAAACACGGTCAGCAACTTCCGCTGGGCACCGATGTGTATACTGCAAGAGAGATTAGTATCAGAGCATCAAAAGAGGAGTTTGCAATTGTGTTTCCATTCTACTTTACAGGGCAAATTTTTGAGGCAAAGCAGCAACCGGGTACTATTGCGTATAGTAATGAACTGATATTTAAATTACTGGATGAAACCTGCAAAGAGATATCAAGAAACGGAATTAAGAAGATAATTATTGTGAACGGACACGGTGGAAACAACAATTTGCTTCGCTACTTTGGTCAGATACAATTGGAATCGCCAAGAGATTACGCTGTTTATCTCTACACACCCGAGCCGGACACTGAGACACAAAAGAGAATTGCAGCACTTAGATCAAGCAAAACCGGAGGCCATGCCGATGAGGTTGAGACAAGCGTAATGCTTGCAGTGAGGCCCGATTTGGTTAAAATGGAGAGAGTTAAATTGGAATCCGGTGAAGATCTGAACAGACATAATGTGAAGAACGCTTACACAGGCATCTGGTGGTATGGTAAATACCCCAATCACTACGCAGGAGAGGCTTCAGGAGCCAAAAGAGAGATTGGTGAAATTTCACTGGCAAACAGTGTTAGGCAGCTTAAAGAGATGATAAGAGCTGTTAAGGATGATAATCAAACGATTAAGCTGCAGAACGAATTCTTTGAAGAGTCAGAAAACCCTCTCAAAACACAAGCTCGTTCAAAATAGACCAATAATTTGATAATATTGTGATGACCTTTTACGAAATGGGTGTCAACAGGTGTTTACCGTCAGTAACTTTAGTTATTGATTGTTTAATTGACAAACCCCTGGATGACTCTTACATTGTGTTTGCAGGCAGCACATTCTTCTGAACTAAAACCAGGGCTTACGGAGATGATTCGGATACTCACCGGTCATCTCCGTTTCTTATTTTAATAAATCATTGTTATTCACTTTTTTATAATAATTCATTACTGCCGGCTATAACAATACATCACTTTAATTGTTAAACTTAATAATGGTCACATCTCCATTTTACTGCTATTATGAAAACATATAATTTAAACCTATACAAGCTACTAGTCATAATAGCTGCTTTATCAATTATTTCGATTGTTTCAGGTTGCAAAAAAGACCCGACCCTTACCCTTTCTGTCATGACCTCTTCATTTGGCGATTCCGGAGGTCAAACTTCAATCTCAATTCAATCGAATACTGTATGGACAGTAAAAGTTTCTGAGCCCTGGTGTACAGTTTCGAAATTATCAGGCAAAGGTGACGCAATGGTTAATGTTACCATAGGGGCAAATAACAGCTACTCTTCAAGAAGTGCAACAATTACCGTGACAGCAGAAACTTTGGTGTCCGGCGTAACAATCAATCAAAGCCAGAAAGACGCACTAATAATTACAAGTAAAACAGTCAATGTTCCAAGTGCCGGAGCAACTGTTGAGGTAGAACTAAAATCTAACATATCATACGATGTAATCTTACCCACAGATGCGCCCTGGGTGTTACATACCGGTACAAAGGCACTAAATACCTACACTCACCTGATTACTGTTGCTCCAAATACAGGCTATGATGCCAGATCAGCAAAAATTATATTTAAAGACAAGAATAGCGCCCTGTCAGACACGCTGACTATTAGTCAATTGCAGAAAGATGCAATTTTTGTCAATCCTAAAATCGTAAATCTTGAAGATGTGGGAGGTACATTCAACATTGTGACCTCTTCAAATATTCAGTTTGATATTATAATTCCTCAAACAACTACATGGTTAACCCATGTTGAGAGTAAAGGGCTTGTTTCAGGAACACACACATTTAATGTAAGTGCCAACAGCACTTATGATTCTAAAAGCAGTTCCATTGTTTTCAGACAAAATGGGGGGACAATTGCCGATACCGTTTTGGTAAATCAAAAACCTAAGACAATTATTGAGATTGATAAACAAAACCTGTATGTTCAGAAAGTGGGTGGTGTGAAGATTGTTAATGTAACCTCAAATGCAGATTATCAGATTGTTGTTGAAGGTGGTTCTGACTGGGTCTCGCAAACTGCAGGCCAAAATACTAAAACCGAACAGCAATCTTTCCAATCTGCAGAGTTACCGGTAAACGAGCATGTATTTACAATTTCTCAAAACAATTCAGGCGTGGAGAGAATGGCAAGAATTATTGTAAAATACTCAAATACAGCCGATACCTCAATTGTCAGACAATATATATATCCCGGATTTCTTGTTCGTCCCATGGCAGGAGAGTCTCTTGACCAGATGATACCATTGGGAGAAAGAGTAGCAATCAGGGATCTGAAAATTGAGGGAAATATCTCTGAAAATGACTTTGCCACTATAAGGGGAACACTCAGGGGTGTTGAATCTCTGGATATCTCTGCCGGAATATTGTCAAATAATACACTTCCGCAGGGAGCCTTTAAGGTTTCAGGAACCCCGGGGATGAGTCTTCAGGATATAATTCTTCCTTCAAATCTAACGGCAATTGGTGCTGAAGCATTTTTCGGATGTACTTTGCTGAATGATATAATTTTACCCAATACGCTTACAACTCTGGGTACTGCTGCCTTTAAAGGTTGCACCTCGCTACCGGGAATTGTACTACCTGCTTCAGTTACTTCAATTGGAGCAGAGGCGTTTTCTGGATGCTCATCTCTTTTGCAGGTTGTCTCAAAAATCACCAATCCGTTTCCATTGTCGGGAGTTTTTACAGGAATTGCAGCAGGAGCTTCTCTTATTGTACCCGTTGGAAGGCTCTCGGCATATACATCAACCACAGGGTGGGGGTATGATTTCTTTACAACAATTTATGAAGAGGGGTCTGCTCCGGTGGATGTTCTTTCGTTATCAACCTCTTCGTTGCTCTCAACCGGCGCAGGAGAGAGCTTTAATCTGACACTGGAGGCAAGCGGAAGCTGGAGCATAGACTCAAAACCAGAATGGGTCAATGTTACACCCTCGAGCGGAGTAGGAACCAGAAGCATTGCCGTTACATTTAACTCATATTCAAGCACTCCGGTTACCAGGAGCAGTTCAGTAGTCTTTAGGCTTAATGGTAAGACCCTTACGGTAAACCTCGGTGTAAGCCAATACAATTTTCCGTACAAAGATGGAGATTATGTAAAGGTACAGAGTTCAACCTTGGGTAACGGAATTGACCTTGTTTTTCTTGGTGATGGATACACAATTGAGGATATCGGGCAGGGGAAGTTTATGTCCAATATGAACAGTGCTGTAAGTCACTTCTTTTCAATTGAGCCATACAAAACATACAGAAGCTATTTTGATGTTTATGTTATATATGCTTTTTCACAGGAGAGTGGAATAAGTGACGCAACCACAACCAAAAACACAAAATTCTCAACAAAATACAATAACCCGGAGCCATCAACCTCAATGTCAACAAATAACACTCTCTGTTTTGAGTACGCACTCAAGGCTCCATTGAGCTCTACATTGTCAGAGACATTGATTACTGTAATCGCCAACAGCACAAGGTATGCCGGAACTGCCTATCTATACTCAGATGGTATGGCAATAGCTATTGCACCCGTTTCGGACAGGCCTTATCCTTATGATTTCAGGGGAGTTTTACAGCACGAGGCTGCCGGACACGGGTTTGGCAAGCTTGCAGATGAATACGTTACAAGCTCTACAACCATTCCACTCTCTGAACAAAACAACCTTAGAGCATGGCAGAATTATGGACACTTCCGAAATGCCGACCTCACAAACAACCTCTCTACAATTTTGTGGAAGCATTTTATTGGAGACGCTTTGTATTCGTATGTAGGAGCCTACGAAGGTGCTTATTATTATGCATATGGGGTGTGGAGGCCCGAATCGGGGAGTTTGATGATAAACAATATTGCATATATTAACGCACCAAGCAGAGAGCTGATTGTCAAAAGAATAAAGCAATTAGCCGGAGAACCATACTCGTTTGCCGATTTTAAAGCGAGGGATGTGAAAGAGACCGGAGTACTGACAAAATCTGCAGGAATTCCGTTTGATAAAAACATGCTTCTACCTCCGCCTGTGCTGATAAAGGTTGACTGAATTATTTGTTTATCAGGCTTTTAATCTCCTCAATGTTGAGCTCGCCCATGTTGCTGGAATTAAGCTCTTTGGGTTGAGTTAAGTTGTCTAATCCTGGTGAATAACCTGAGAGTTTTTTTGCATTTATTGTGTATGAATTTGATACTTTAACTGGACTCGTTAATGCCGGAATTCTCAGATAGATAGAATCCTCAATTTGCTCAGCTTTAAGCATTTCCTGTTCACTTGCCATTATTTCGAAAAGTCTCTCCCCCGGTCTGGAGCCGGTGACTATTATTTGCGAGGAGCTGTCATACTCCTCATCTTTTGAATTTTTATCGTACAGTTCGATAACTGCCCTGGCCAGATTTCCTATCGAGAGAGCAGGGGAGTTGCGGATGATTATATCACCGTTATTGCCTTTTTCAAGAGCGAAGAGGGCATACTCTGCTGCTTGGCTAAGTGTCATCATAAATCGGGTCATTTGCGGATTTGTCACTGTGAGCTTTTTACCCTCCTTCACCTGTTTAATAAAGAGAGGAACAACAGTTCCCGAAGAGCCCATCAGGTTTCCAAAGCGAATTATTACAAATTTTGTTGCCGACTGTTTTGCCTCTATGGTTTTTGCAATCACAACCCTCTCCATCATGGCCTTTGTTATACCCATAGTTCCGGCCGGGGCAACAGCTTTGTCGGTACTCACAACTACAACCTTTTTAACCTTATGTTCTATCGCGCTCTCTATTATATTGTTTGTGCCGTAAACATTTACCGCCAAGGCTTCAAGTGGGTGCTGCTCACAATACGAGACATCTTTGAGAGCCGCTGCATGAAAAATGAAGTCACAACCTTTAATAGCTTCATTAACAATTGATTTGTCTGAAATATCACCTAAGAAAAATTTGACGTTAGTCAATACAGGAATATGTTGCGCGAACTCTTCTTGTTTTAATTTGTCTCTCGATAAAATACGAATCTCTTTAGGTCTTAAAGCGTACAGAAACTTGAAAAGTTCACTGCCAAAAGAGCCTGTTCCACCTGTAATCAGTACTGTTTTATTTTGTAACATTTTCAGATTTATTCAAATGCATAAGTGAAGGTACAAAAAATGAGATTGCTCCTATAAGTGCTATCACACCTCCTGAGATAATAAAAGCATTGCTTATACCAATATGGTCTGCTATATAGCCTGTTAAAAGCAATCCTATCATTGCCGGCATTATGGTAAATGTATCAAAAATTGAGAAGGCTCTTCCCATTACGGCTGGGTCAAGAGATGTCTGCATAACAACAGTGAACGAGCCATGGAAAATGGCTGCCGCAATACCTCCGATTGTAGTGAGTATTGCGAAAAAGATAAAACCTTGAGGAGAGAGAAACCCTGAGAAAAAGAAAGTAAGGCCTAATATGATGTACATCATATTAATGAGGACAATCTTATTGAAATTGAATCGTGGAAGGCTCATTATTCCACCTCCTGTTAACATTCCCACTCCCCAAACAATCTCTATGAGACTCATCTGATAAGTTGAACCATTAAAATGGTCCAGTGTCATTAACGGAAAGATAGTTGCAACAGGCACAATAAAAAATGTGGCAAGAACAATGAAAATAAAGAGCCATTTGAGTCCCGGCATATGCAGCAGAGCCCGGAAACCCTCTTTAAACTCCCTCAACAATGCCCCAGCCTCTTCGCTCCCCTCTTTTTTTACAGGATTAGGTATCTTAACCATTATAAGTGAGACGGTTGCTAATATGGCACCCAGAACATCAAACAAAAGTGCATGAGTCATGGAGAGTGTACTGACAAAAAGAGCTGCTATTGCGGGACCGGCAATTGTGCTTAAAGAGAAGATTGACTGATTAACACCTGCCACCCTCATAAGTTGTGATTCCGGGGCTATGAGTGGGGTAGAGGCCTGCATTGCCGGAAAATGAAATGCGCTTCCAATTGAGCGAAGTGCCAACAGCAGGTAGATGTAACCGGTTGAAGTTTCTCCCATCCAGAACAGCATAGCCATAATTCCCGAGCACATTGCAATAAAAAGGTCTGCAAAAATCATTGTTTTTCTTCTGTCCCATCTATCTATCAAAACGCCTGTGAATAAGCCCAATACAAGCTGTGGCAAGAGCGTTGCAATTGTGGCAAGTGCAAGCACCTCTGCCGAACCTGTCTCAATGCTCATCCAGAAGATTACGGCATAACCTACGACTGTACTGCTAAGGGTTGAAAAGAGTTGTCCTGCCCAGATTATTGCAAAAGTCTTTTTCCAGTTTGTTGTCACACTAGTTAGATATTAATTTCACTATATAACAGCTAATTCGCAATAAAGGTTTTTGTTTATGCAAATGAAATTGACTTTTTGCTTATTTGTCCAAAAGTGATTTGACTTTTCCCCGATTTGTCCTTAAATATTGTGAATTTGGCCATGTAATGTACACTACTTATTTTAACAGCTTTTTAATGTTCTGAGCCTCTTTTTTGCTGCAAATAAGAATATTGTCAGGAGTATCTACAATTATTGAATCTTCAATGCCTAAAAGTGAAATCTTTTTCCCGGTTGTGCTTATAATAATATTTCCATGAGAATCTATTTCATTCACTGTAACTCCCTTAATTACGCTTGAATTTTCGTTTAACCGGAAAAATTCAGGCAACGCCGTATAACTCCCAATATCACTCCATCCAAAATCAGAAGGTACAACCTTGATATTCTGAAATTTCTCCATTATTCCAAAATCAATTGATATTTTGGTAAACTGTGAAAAAATTGCTGTCAGTTTTTCAATACCGGCCTCATTTGTAATATCCTCTATCTTCTCAATCTCTTTAAACAGTCTGTAATGATCAGGAAGCAGGTTTTTAAATGCCTCCATGATTACTGCAATTTTAAAAATGAACATGCCGCTGTTCCACAGATAATTACCTGAGTTTACATACTCTACCGCCTTATCAAGAGAGGGCTTTTCGCAAAACCTCAGCACTTTAAGCGGCAACTTATCTGTTTGTGAATTTCTCTCTTCACTCACTTTTGCTTGCTTGCCAACTGTTTGTTCAGCGTCTGTTAACTTACCACTCTTTTGCTTAGCACTTTCTTGCTCAGCATCTGTATGTTCAACCTGCAGGTAGCCGTAACCGGTTTCCGGTTTAGAGGGTTTGATACCCAGCGTTACTATACTATTTTCGTTCTGAGCGCACTCAACTGCCGCCATTACGTCATTTCTGAACTCCTCTTCACACCTGATAATGTGGTCAGATGCAAGTACAATCATTGTTGATCCGGGAAACATTTTTTCAATCACAACTGCTCCAAATCCTATTGCTGCCGCTGTATCTCTGAATGCCGGTTCTATAAGAATGTTCTTTTCAGGCAGTTCCGGGAGTTCCTCTATTACTGCTTTCGCCTGAATGGCATTTGTCCCAATAAAAATTCTTTCTGCACTGGTAAGAGGAAGAATGCGATCGACCGTCATCTTTATAAGAGATCTTTCGCTGTCAATCAGCCTGAGCAACTGTTTTGGTTTTGCGCTGGTTGAGAGTGGCCAGAACCTCTCTCCTGAACCTCCGGCCATGATGAGTACCACGAGATTATCCATTGTCGAATTATGATACATGCTCAAATAGAACTTTAATGTAAATAACCTTTTTTAAATTTTGTATAAAGATATTCATTATATGAAGAGATAACAAACGAGCAAATGAATGAATTAATAATTTGCGGATTTTTTAATTAATCAATTTATCTTCAGTTTTTTAAACAAAATTTTAAATCATTTTAAACTAATTTATTTTAATTGCTATTAATCAATATATTTCAACCGTAAGTTAATTTTACTATGAAAGAAATTGACAAGTAAAACTATTTCATAACTCATCATTATTTCTTAAATTCATAGCGGGATATTTTTTCGACACATTCGAATTCGATAGTAAAATGAGGTGGATTTAAAAAAAGTGCCCAAAGTTCCCCTTTATCTTTACCAGTGATCTTATTGCTGATTGAGATAATAGTATAGATTCCGACACTTAATTTTTGCCTATATGGATACAATTACCAGGGCTGACTCAAAGATGGTTCCCGGAAACAAGGGCTTTTGCTATGGAGCCATATCCAAGGGTGCATCAACAAAAATCGGATGTAAATTTGGAGACATGATAATATTTGTATTGTCGGGTAGGATAAGAATAATGGCAGAAATATACAAGGAGTATTATTACAGCGAAAACACATTTTTTATTTTAAAACAGGATGACTATAAGCTTGAAGCCATTTCAGATGCAAGAATAATAAGGGTTTGCCTGAACGACCAATGGTTAAAGTTTTACAACAGGCTTAAGAACACAAAAGGCTTGAAGAGGACAAAGTTTCTTTACCAGATGCCCTGGTTGCCTACCCATCCTCATGTTGACTCATATCTATTTGACATTAAGCAAAAGTTGTCTCATAATAAAGATATCTCTCAAAATCTTCAGGACAAATTGCAGATAGATCTGATTGCACTTCTTGAAAAGTGTTTCTCTACTAAGGATCTGTATCAGTTTTTTGTTGCAGCGGATAGAGAAATCCCTGATTTCTACAAGTTTATCATGAATACATACAGAAACAGAGGGCTTGAAGAGATAATTGTCGCTTCTAAACTTTCTCCAAGCACTTTCAATAGAAGATTTCAGGAACTGTTTGGAGTTTCGCCATATCAATGGATAATTGCAAAAAGAGCAGAAGACATTAATCGAAAACTAGTTGAGACAAATAAGAGCATTGCTGAGATAATGAAGAGATACAACTTCACCGATTATTCTCATTTCAATCGCTTTTGCAAAATGCATTTAGGGGCAACTCCAACTGAAATCCGCAAGGGTACTGCCAAAGCATGGGGGTAAATTGCAGAGGTAATGCTAATTATCAGCGACCGATTGCGTATGTCTTGAACCCGATTGTCTGAAGCATAGCATGGTTAAGCAGATTTCTACCGTCAAACAAAAATGACGGTTTTTTCATGTTGTTATAAATCCGTTGCCAGTCATAATCAATAAACTCGTCCCATTCGGTAATAACTGCTACTGCGTGAGCACTCTCCATCGCAGAATAAGGGTCATTATGTATATATACAGTTCCGATTCCCGGGCAGTTACATTTGAAAATTCCTGTCAAATTGCTGCCTTCACATAATGCATCTTTAACATCACCTTTGCCACAAACAAAAGAACCTCCGGAAACTGTTTTAAGATCACTGAAAATTTGTTCAGGCTTTACTTTTGGATCATATATATGAACTTCGGCCTGATCCTGAAGCAACTCCCAGGCGACATAAATGGCAGCACTCTCTCTGGTGTCGTTTGTCTCCTTCTTAAATGCCCATCCTAAAAAGGCGATCTTCTTATCGGATACTGTATTGAATAGAGTGGAGATAATGTTTTGAGCGAAACGACTCTTTTGATAATCGTTTATCTTAAGAACCTGCTCCCAGTAATCAGCTACCTCTCTAAGCCCCAATGTTCTGCTTATATAAACCAGATTAAGAATATCCTTCTGGAAACACGAACCTCCAAATCCTACCGATGCTTTGAGAAATTTTGACCCAATTCGGCTGTCCATTCCAATGGCTCGTGAAACCTCCTCCACATCAGCTCCTGTTTTTTCGCACAGTGCAGAAATTGCATTAATTGATGATATTCTTTGAGCAAGAAATGCATTGGCTGTGAGTTTCGAAAGCTCACTACTCCAGACATTTGTACGAATTATTCTCTCCTGTGGTATCCACCTGGCATATATTGCAGCCAAAGATTCTATTGCAGCCTGACCCTCTTCACTCTCTTCACCTCCTATGAGAACTCTGTCGGGATTGAGCAGATCTTTTACTGCGGTACCCTCTGCAAGGAATTCGGGATTTGAAAGAATCTGAAACTTAACTTTGCTTCCGGTATTATCCAGTATGTTTTTAAGAGTCTGTGCAGTACGAACAGGTATTGTGGATTTCTCCACAACTATTTTGTCATCAGTTGCAACAGCGGCTATTTGCCTTGCACACAATTCAATATATTTAAGATCGGCAGCCATTCCCTTGCCCTGTCCGTATGTTTTGGTAGGGGTGTTTACGGAAATGAAGATCATCTGCGCCTCTTTAATTGCACTTTCTACATCTTCAGAAAAGAAGAGATTTTTCCCCCTTACTTCAGATACAATATCTTTAAGACCAACCTCATAAATGGGTAAATTATCAAGATCCTGACCATTCCAGCGAGCGATTTTCTCCTTGTTAACATCTACAATTGTAACCTTGATGTCAGGGCACTTTTGTGCGATAACTGTCATCGTCGGGCCACCCACATATCCTGCACCTATGCAGCAAATATTTTTGATATTTTTAGGGATCATAAATTTAAGTTTAAAATACTGATATTTAATCTTATGCGCTCCAATCTTATGTTCAAAATCAAGTGTTTTGCGCTTTCAACACAAGATTCATGTTGCCTTATGTTATTTGTAAATTTGTTTAGAGTATTTACAAGGTGAATTTACGAAGAAATTCGGACAAGGGGTAAATCTCCGCGCCACTTTTGTTCAACTATTTGTTATTAAGTATATTACAAATGAGACTTTTTATTTTTATATTTTTTTAATCTAAGGTCTATTTTTCTAGCTATTGATATATAGCAATATATCCAAAAGTGGCACGGAGATTTACCCGGCAAGAGCGTTGAGTTCTTCCAAAACTTTGCGACGCTTAACATCTCCAAGGTTGAGAGAGTCAAGAACTTTCAAATCTTTAAGAATCTGACGGCAAATGACAATACCTTTATCCATAAGTGCTTGTTTATGTGAATATGTAAGGTTTGAAAGAGAGGTCACCGGAAAGATTTTCTCACGGTCAATTATGTCCTTTAGCCCATTGCCCTTTGGGTAATCCCAACTCATAAGAAACAACCCGCTGCACTCTCCGTAGGCCTCAGCATCAGAGGTAAAACGTGTATTAGTAACAACTCCTCCCGAAAAGGTGAAATTCTCAAACCCCGAAGCAGTTTTTTTCTTCCTGATAATATCATCAACCCTCGACCTTATATACAATGGTACCTGAACATTGGCATTTTTCCCTGTACTTTGATAATATTTACACTCTATAAAACGCTGATGGTTCTCTTTGGTGGCCACAACATCAACTTCGTGCGTAACGCAATGTCCATCAAGAATTACAGAAACTTTAACATCAAAACCCAAAGAGCGGTAAATCTCTCCGACAAAATGTTCAAAAGGGTGGCCGGTAGGGCCAAGTTCCATCATAGCCGTCTTGAGTTTGTACCTTGCAGCATTGGAGGTGGTCATCTTCCTAAGCATCGAGAAGGCACGAGCATAAATCTTATTACTCGGAATTACTGCCTGCCCCGAAATCCAATCCTCAATCTCCTTCACAATCTGATCAATAACAACCTCTTCTGCTCCTGAACGAACCAGAGACTGCCTAAGCTTTGACGAGTCGAATGGTACCAGCTCCCCTGATGCCTTTTGAATTAATGTTTTCATTTATTGCTTTTTTGTTGTTGAAGATTTGTTAATGCATTATTGTTAACGTAATGCTTCACTGTTATTAATGAATTGTAATCGCCAAATTCACTAATTAATTATTCTGTGGCGCATCATTTTAACTTAAAACATTCGCCCGGCAAATATACGCTTAACTCCATGTTTTTAGCACCAAGAAGACCATTTAATATTGCTTTTTTACCATTCTGGTTTTTAATTACAATTACCTGACTCTCCCCGGCTACGGTGGCAATATCTCCATCAACAATTATGGCAGTTGATTCATCAATTCCAATGCACAAAGTTTCGGGGTACTCTATCGCTACTGAGACCAACCTGTTAAGACGTTGTCTCATAATAAAATGCTGATCAATTATCACATCCTGTAACAATCCAAGTCCCTCTTCTAACTCCATATTATTCTGTGCAATTGTCACATAACCGTTGCCCGGACGGGGATTGAGCTGATTCCCGGTTATCATTAAACGGCTCATCACGGCAGCCCCCGCACTGGTTCCGGAAATAAGAGCACCATTTTGATATGCATAGTGGATGGCCTCTGCAACTGCTGTGTTTTTTATTGCACTCATAAAATTACTCTGCACGCCGCCAGGGATATAAATTAGCTTAGCATTTCTTAATGAATCAATCATTTTCAAATACAATTCACTGGCAATGTTGTCATTCGAAGCACCTAAGTTGCTGTCAGATCTAAAATTAAAGCCAGTAACTTTCTTGACTCCAACAGAATAAAAATCATTTTTAGCTCTCTCAATAGCACTCTCCGGCTCACCGCTTGACATCGGAAGAACAAAGGCGTAACCGCTTTGAGTAGTTCCGGAAAGTTCAGCAATTTGCCTTATCATTGTTACCGGCCTGCTCCCACCTCCAATAATGTACAATTTCCCCTTTGGCTTGCCGGGAACCGGGTCATTTGAAAACGTACCATTGGGATTTGTACCCGTTTGATGGTTGGCAATATAATTTGCATAAACTATATCATTTGAACATGTACCAACCGGGTCAATAGAATTGGCGCTTAAGTCAATTGAAGCAAGTGTGAAGATCGCAAGTGATGCAAATGTGCAAATGACAGTTTTTGAAAGGGCTGTTTTTGCAGATTTGTAAAGACTTATAATAGCTTGCTCACAAATGGTTGTGTCAGGAGATTTGCAGAGGATTATCTTACCTAAAGTGCTTGAAGTTAATTTCATATGAATAGAGTGTTGTTGAGTTTTGAATGAGTCTGTTAGTAGTGCAATTTAGCAAAAATAACATTCGCCGCTTGCTAAGAAACCTTTCAATCCCTGGGAATTCTTTCCTTTTGCCTCATTATCAATAAATTAAGCAATTATTGTAAAATCGGTTAACTATCAGATTATCAACGAAAAGGAAAGAATTCCCAGGGATCAATTGGCATGCGGCCCCCCATCAATAAAAAAGCCGGCTATTCAGCCGGCACCAATTGTTTTACAATCAAACAGTTATCCAATTATCACAATGTGACTAAACTTCTATCATACAGTAGTAACGTCATTATCACAATGTGACTAAACTGTTTTCATTCTGTGATTAAACTGTTCTCACACTGTTTCAGCTGTTTGTCACTTTATTTCTTAACCTTAATCGAACAACCGACCGCAACGGTTGTCTTAACCTCAAACCTTTCAATCCCTGGGAATTCTTTCCTTTTGCCTCATTATCAATCTGTTAACCAATTGTCGCAATTTATGTTAACTGTCAGATTATCAACGAAAAGGAAAGAATTCCCAGGGATCAATTGGCACGTGGTTCCAATCAATAAAAAAGCCGGCTAAATAGCCGGCACCAATTGTCACACAATTGTCACGTTGTTATCACTATGTTGCAACTCGTTTGTAGTCACTTTATTTCTTAACCTTAATCGAACAACCGACCGCAACGGTTGTCTTAACCTCGACCTCTTTACCTGCTAAAAGTGCATCAACGGCAGCCTCTACATACTTGTTGGAAACGTCATTTGCATTTTTGTAATTGTCATCAATAGCACCTATGTATTTGACAATATGTTTGTTGTTCTCTTTTTTGAGCACAAATACATGAGGAGTTCTTGTGGCTCCGTATTGAGGATAAATTTTTTGACCGTCATCAAAGAGGTATGGGTAAGGAAAATTCTTCTCCTTTGCACGCACCTGCATCAGTTCAAAGCTGTCCATAGGCTCTGCAGCCGGATCGTTAGGATTGATTGCAATTACCGGATATCCCAGCGGTGCATACTTTTTGGAAAGAGCGATCTTTCTATCTTCATAAGCCTTTGAATATGGGCAGTGGTTGCAAGTGAAAATCACTATAAAACCTTTGGCATCTTTGAAGTCTGCCATCGAAACCATTTTGTTGTCAACATTTTTCAACTTAAAGTCAGTTGCCTCGTCACCAATTTTGTACCCCCCCTGCGCACTAAGAGTGCCAAAGGAGAAAAGAGTTATCATGAGTAACCCTGCTATTTTAGAGATTGTTTTCATTTGCTGTTTTTTAAGATTATTTATTATTGGGATTCAATTATTTTAAATTTTTTTATTATTGGAATTCAGTTATTTAGAATTATTCATGTGCTGATTTGTGATGTGTATTTTTGATTCTGTTTTAATTCGTTTTATAATCTTTTCGTATAATTTTTTCGAATCTTTTTCAAATCGTTTTCGAATGAATTTTCTGTATATAAATGCATTGTAATATGTTCAACTATTTCAACTTACAGTATCCTATTTTGGGATATAATTTCAGTTTATAAATACTTTTCAATACGTTCAATCAGTTCATTTTTAGAGAGTTCTCTGGAGTCGAAACTGAGCGTTTGGCCGTTCTTAATTACAAGTGTGGCCGGAATTGAACCCGACCAATCTTTGTTTACAGCAGGAATCCACTCGTTCATCTTCTTAATGTCGTCAAGCAGGTAAATCTCCCCTTTGAGGTTCATTCGAACAATAAAGCTTTTGACAGCTGTTTCAAGATTGTCCGAATCGTCCAGTGAGACAAGAATCATTTTGAACTTCTTATTTGATTTGAACTCCTCATAAACCTCCATAAAATGAGGTAACTCTTTTACACACGGGCCACACCAGGTAGCCCAGAAGTTAACAACGTAAAGAACGTCGTCATTATTGATGTATGCCGGTTTAAGTTGCTCGAAGTTTACCAACTTAATGTTGATGTCTTCTGAGAAGTTCTCATTGTTTGTGCTTTCTGCTTTTCCTTGGTTGAACTCAGCATTAGTGCTAACCATACTGTGCTCCGACCCTTCAGAACCGGACCCGGAGTTTTTGCACGAAGACAGTGAAAGCAAAATTATGTATATTGAAACAGGTATTGAAAAGAGTGTAATTATTGACCTCATTTATTCAAGTATTTAGATTATAAACAACTAAAGAGTGAAAAAGTTCGACCCGCCTTCGACCCACCTTCGACCCACCTTGCGCAGCCAGCAACGCACTCAACCTAGATTTCAATCCCTGGGAATTCTTTCCTTTCGGCTCATTATCAATGTTTTAACCTATGCGCGAAATATACGTTAAGTACTTGAATATCAACAAAAAGGAAAGAATTCCCAGGGATCAGTTTGTGATTCTCCGCGCCACTTTTGGATATGTGCCTGTTTAACAGACTCTTGAAAAAGAGACTTCAGTCAAAAAACGTTAAATCTAAAAAAGTCTCATTTGCAAAATGCTTAATAACAAATAGTTGAACAAAAGTGGCGCGGAGAAAAACGAGCACAAAAAAATGCCGCAGGCGCAAACACACGCCGTAGGCACCATAGACACCACAGACATAAACACCTGTAGGCATAATCTCTGCGACAGTTTGTGGTATGTGCCAGATTAACAGCACTTTGAAAATAGGCCGATTTTTGGGTGTAAAGTTGGCTCATTTTCAATATGCACATAGTTAATTAGTTACCACAAACTGGCGCGGAGAAATTTTGCCACGACGAAAAATTGGTGACTACGAAAATTTTAATACCTTTATTTTTGTTGAAAACTTGACTAGAATCTCTAATAGAGACTCAAATTGAATTTCAAGTTTAGATTTCGAATTGAATTTTTAGTGAATCATAAATTGAAACGAGAATATGAAACGAATAAATACATTTAAAGCGCTCCTGCATTTTGCACTGGTGGCGTTGGTGATGATGCCCGCAGTATTGACAACGGCTGCAGAAAAGATATTGGCAGAAGAAATAGGATTGGCAGAGGGAAACTTGTCAGCAGAAAAAAAGGCCGGTGAGTCAATGGTTTTTGACAGCAGGGTTTATGTGAATAAGGGTGAGCAGAGAGAGGGCAGAGTGAGGAAGAGCGTGGCAATCAGGAAGAATGATATGAAGAAGAGTGTGACAATCAGGGGGAGGGTAGTGGATGAGAAGGGTGTTGGTATTGAGGGCGTTGTGGTTTCGGAGGGTTTTAATGTGGCCAGGAGTGGCAGGATGGGGGAGTTTAATTTGGAGAGGAGCCCAAGGGCTAAGTTTGTATTTATTTCAACTCCAAGCGGGTATGAACATATCGGGCCGTTTTACTACACGTTGGAACCGGCAAATAGAATCCAAGCTGACTCACCTTCTGACGCGGCAAAATCCAATAATGACAAAAAGAACATTTCAAATAAGGTAATCGGTGAGCAGCACAAAAACCTGCCTGATTCCAATAGTGACAAAAAGAACACATCAAATAAGGTAATCGGTGAGCAGCACAAAAACCTGACTGATTCCAACAATGACAAACAGAACATTTCTAATAAGGTAATTGGTGATCAGTACAAAAGCCTGTCGGAATCCAATATAAGCCAAAACAAAACAGGCAGTTCAGGCCAATCGGAAATTCTTTTTCCGCTCAGGAAAACAGAAAAAGAATCGAACCTCTTCATTCACACCGGAGATACCGAGGAGTCTGTTTACAGAGACTGGATGGATATTTTTAAGGAGAATATTGCCAACAATGATTATGCGTTTGTACTTTTTAACGGAGATATTTGTTACGAGCCGGGGCTAAGGCTTCATGCCGAGCATTTTACAACCGATAAACTTGGTGTAAGGATTGTATATTCGGTTGGAAATCATGATCTTGTAGATGGTGCCTACGGCGAGGAGTTATTTGAACAGCTCTTTGGGCCGGTCTGGTACTCGTTTAATGTCGGAGGAGTTCACTTTATTAATACTCCTGTCCTGATAGGTGACAGAAAACCGAGTTACAATGCCGATGATATGTATAACTGGATGAGAAAAGATCTTGAATCCATTCCCGAAGGAACACCGGTCGTACTATTCAACCACCATCTGCTTGGCTTTGAACAGAAATTTAAACTTAAAACAGAGACCCAGGAGTTAGACCTCGGCAAATACAACCTAAAGGGATACCTCCACGCACATTATCACACCAACCTGTTTCACAAAACTGATCGGGGAGTAGCGGTAATGGCCACGATGTCACCCAATAAGGGCGGGAAGGACCACAGTCCTTCATCTTTCAGGGTTGTAGAATTTAACACACTTGGAAACCTCTCCACACACCTTAAATACTCCCCGCTCAGGAAACACATTGTGGCAAATGCGTTTCTGATGGCCGGCGGTGAGGTGTGCAATGTAGTTGCGGCAATTTACGACACACCATCTGAAGTGACCGAAGCAACTTTAATGATTGCAGGAGCAGAATTTCAACTCACTCAAAACAGCAGCTGGAGCTGGAGCACAACGTTTGTCCCCGGCATTGAAGCAAAAAATATCATGCGGCCGGCCGAACGACTCAACAAAAACCTCCTAAACCCGGTCGTAATCGAAAGCAAGGCCATACGCCACAACGATCAACCAAAACTCAGGGTGAAATTCTCTGACGGCAGCACCGTAATCACGATCGTGAACATTCTCGAAGGGGCAAATTCAGAAATTGTGAAAACAACTCAACCTGGTACTAATGAAAATGCAGCAATTTCAACTACTAAAAACTCACCAAAAATTGAATGGGTAAAAAATCTCGGCGGCAACATCTTCATGACCTCGCCGCTGATAACCCAAAATCTTGTGATTTCGGCCACAACTGACGACAATATGGCTCTGGACGCTGCAATCTGTGCGCTGGATAGGGTTACCGGAGAGGTTGCCTGGAAGTTTAACACCCACAACTCTGTGAAAAACAACCTCCACCTATATAACGGAGTTGTTTTTGCTGCGGATGCAGAGGGCTTTGTATACGCAATTGACGCACAAAGCGGAGAGCTTAAATGGGAAAGGCCTCTTAGACAGAATATTATACAATATCCTTATACTCAGGGAGTAGTGGTAAGCCGAGGAGTTGTGTATGCCGGACAAGGCTACTACCTTACGGCTTTAGATGCTGTGAATGGGGAGGTTTTGTGGGTGAACACCCATTGGAGGGGAGATGTGGCAACTGTTGCAAATCCGATTGTTGATGAAACCAACAACATTCTGCTTACTGCAGCCTACTGGACCGGACGCTTTGCGCACGATGCAACAACAGGCAAATTAATCTGGGAGAAGAGGGATGGAGATACCCGATATGCCGACAATTCGCCGGTTCTCTTTGACGGAAAATTTTACTACGCCTCGCCTGGTTTTATTACCGAGGTTGATCCTATGAGTGGAGAGGAGCTAATGAAGTTCAAGATCGATTACCGTATCAATAGCAACTCAAGGCCGCTGGTCACAGAAAAATACTACATCACAGGTACAACCGACAAAGGCGTTGTGGCATATGACCGCTCGAACGGCTACAAAGAGCTCTGGAATTTCAAGACAAATCCCGCACTGCTCTACACAGCACCCTACACAAAAGATTTTCAAATGACCGTTGATGGAGGCGTCGCCCTAAAAGGCAACAACCTCTACTTTGGCGCCAACGACGGCTACATCTATTGCGTAGATGTGCGCAACGGCCGCTTCATCTGGCGAATCAACACCGGCTCACCCATTTTGGGCAACCTGGTAATTGAAGGAGAGACATTGTACATTGCCGATTTTGCCGGCAATTTGTGGGCAGTGAAAATTTAAGACGAAGAAATTGCTGAATCTATTGAAAGCTTGCCTGAACCGTAAATAATCAGGTAAATCAGGAGCATTGTCATAGCAAAGTCCGTTCTTGAATCATGAGCCATCGTCCAGAACCCATCATTAACAAGTTTTGGAATTTTCGTAGTTACAATTGCTGTTGCCATAATGATTAGTAAAGGCATCGACGCTAAACGGGTAAATAAACCCACAAGTAACAATATTCCACACATTATTTCGAAAGTAGCTACGAAATAGGCCAAAAACTCTGCATTCTCGAAACCAATTTTTATGAAACGACCTACTCCAACAAGTTCAGGAAAAAGAAATTTCTGAATACCTTCCGATAAAAAAACAAACCCAACCACCAAACGAGGAATAAGGGATTTATAGTCGTCAGAAGAACTCATAATAAGCGAAAAGAGTTTATTAGTTGTTTTCATAATGATTGAATAAAAGTACGTATTCGAAATTACATAATGTACCAGCAAACTCACCTCTAATTTAAACATTCTGAATAAATCTCCGCGCCAGTTTATGGTATGTGTTTGTATTTCAATACAATAAAAATGAGCCAAATTTTACGAAAAAATTGGCTCGTTTAGCAAAATTTTAAGTTGTTGTGTAAATGTCAGAAAAACAACAAATTGCGAAATTGATTTGTCTAAAAATCAAACATCATTATTGTAAATGACACAAATGCAGTTAATTATGATGTCACTTAATTTTCATTATCTTTTTATGTTAGGAAAGTCTCAAATACAAACGTCTTGTATTCAAGCGGTTGTCCAAAAGTGGCGCGGAGAATTTTTTTTTATACTTCGTGCAACCCCAAATATAGTGACCAAACAGCACTACAAACTCACTCACCAACTAACCCCAAAACCATTTGGCTTCCTTTTGGCTCCCTAAACAATCCCTGGGAATTCTTTCCTTTTCGCTGATAATCTGTTAATTAGCCAATTTTCAATAATGTGTTTAATGTTCTGATAATGAGGTATAAGGAAAGAAATCCCAGGGAACACATCACTTACCCTTTGAGCCAGCAGTAAGCCACGAATGCTGCGATTCTCCGCGCCAGTTTGTGGTATGTGTTTGTATTTCAAGACAATAAAAATGAGCCAAATTTTACGAAAAAATTGGCTCATTTTTAATATGCACATAATTAATCAGTTACCACAAACTGGCGCGGAGATTTTTTCTTCCCGCAGCACTTCCCGCAGCACTGCCCGCAGCACTGCCCGCAGCTTTTCTAGTACCTGTAGTGGTCGGGTTTGTATGGGCCGTCGGGTGAGACGCCAATGTATTGGGCCTGGTCAGGGGTGAGGCGGGTGAGTTTGACGCCTATCTGGTCGAGGTGGAGGCGTGCAACCTCTTCGTCCAGGTGTTTAGGCAGGCGGTAAACTCCCAGTTCGTAATTGTTTTTCCAAAGCTCAATTTGTGCAATCACCTGATTTGTAAATGAATTACTCATAACGAATGAAGGGTGGCCGGTTGCACAGCCCAGGTTAACAAGACGGCCCTGAGCAAGCAGAATTATTGAATGACCATCCGGGTAGGTGTATTTATCTACCTGCGGTTTAATGTTTACCCTTTGAATACCCGACCACTTCTCCAACTGCGCAACCTGAATCTCGTCATCAAAGTGACCGATGTTGCAAACAATAGACTGGTCCTTCATCGCAGCCATGTGCGCGGCGGTAATTATGTCGCGGTTACCCGTAGCGGTAACAAAAATATTACCCTCCTTAACAGCCTCCTCCATTGTCACAACCTCGAAACCCTCCATAGCAGCCTGAAGCGCACAAATCGGATCGATCTCTGTAATCAAGACCCTTGCACCGTAACTATGCATAGAACGGGCACAACCCTTGCCAACATCGCCGTAACCGGCCACAACTACCACCTTGCCCGCGATCATCACGTCAGTGGCACGTTTAATACCATCAGCAAGCGACTCACGACACCCGTACAAGTTGTCAAACTTAGATTTTGTAACCGAGTCGTTAACATTAAATGCCGGGAAGAGGAGTTTGCCCTGCTCCAGCATCTGGTAGAGGCGGTGAACACCGGTTGTAGTCTCCTCAGAAACACCCTTAACCGAAGAGGTGGCTTTATGCCAGCGACCCTTATCGGCAGCAAGAATCTTTTTCAAAATCTTATTTAGCTCAACCTCATCCTGAGTCTCTGCATGCGCATCAAGAACAGCAGGGTTTTTCTCCGCCTCAAAACCTCTGTGCAACATAATAGTGGCATCACCACCATCATCCACGATAAGGTTAGGGCCGAGGCCGGCGCCAAAGTCAAGAGCCTTCTCGGTGCACCACCAATACTCCTCCAAAGTCTCACCCTTCCATGCGAAAACCGGAACTCCCGCAGCAGCAATAGCGGCAGCAGCGTGATCCTGAGTCGAATAGATATTGCAGCTGCACCAGCGAACCTCTGCACCAAGCACCTTGAGTGTTTCGATAAGCACCGCAGTCTGAATTGTCATGTGCAGCGAACCCATCACGCGGGCGCCGGCCAACGGTTTAGATGCCCCGTACTTCATACGCAGAGACATCAGCCCCGGCATCTCTTTTTCAGCAATCTCAATCTCTTTTCGGCCGAACTCCGCCAAGGAAATGTCGGCAACTTTGTAATCTTTCATGGTTTATTTGGTTTTTTATTCTCCGCGCCACTTTTGGATATATTGTTGGTTATGAGTGTGTTTCAAAATTGACTTTTTAAAAAATTGCTCATTTTAGGAAAAGTCTTAAATGTAAATATATTATATTTAAGTGGTTGTCCAAAACTGGCGCGGAGATTCTTGGGTGTGTAAATTGGTTCAAAAATATGTATCTGGTAGTTAAGTGGTTGTTCACAATTGGCTCAGAGAATTTTTTGTTTTTAAGTTGTTATGTAAATGTCAGAAAAACAAATGATTGCAAAATCCATTTGTCTAAAAAACGTCACATAAATATTGTAAACAGCACAAAAACAACTAATTATAACAACACTTGAATTTCACAATCTTTTGGTGTTAGGCAAGTCTCAAATGTAAATGTCTTATATTTAAGTGGTTGTCTAAAACTGGCGTGGAGGTTTTTTGGTGTGTAAATTGGTTCAAAAATATGTATCTGGTAGTTAAGTGGTTGTTCACAATTGGCTCAGAGAATTTTTTGTTTTTAAGTTGTTATGTAAATGTCAGAAAAACAAATGATTGCAAAATCCATTTGTCTAAAAAACGTCACATAAATATTGTAAACAGCACAAAAACAACTAATTATAACAACACTTGAATTTCACAATCTTTTGGTGTTAGGCAAGTCTCAAATGTAAATGTCTTATATTTAAGTGGTTGTCCAAAACTGGCGCGGAGGTTTTTTGGTGTGTAAATTGGTTCAAAAATATGTGTCTGGTGCTTAAGTGGTTACCACAAACTGGCGCGGAGATTTTTTTGTATGTAAAATGGTTCAAAAATATGTGTCTGGTGCTTAAGTGGTTACCACAAACTGGCGCGGAGATTTTTTGGTGTGGCAGTGTGCCACGTGTTTAAAAGCTTCCGCGCACAATCTTCGCCACATTATCGGAGCGGCCAAGTGTGTAGTAGTGAATACCCGGAACACCGGCCTTGAGAAGTTCGCGCGACTGCATTGTAGCCCACTCGACACCTACCTCACGCACAGCAACATCATCCTTGCAGGCAGCAACAGCCTTGTACAGGTCATTGGGAACATCTATATGGAAAGTCTGAGGCAGCAGACGAATATCGTTCAGAGCCGAAATCGGCTTTAGGCCGGCAATAATCGGAACACTAATTCCCGCAGCACGGCACGCCTCCACAAACCTAAAAAACTTTGCGTTGTCGAAAAACATCTGAGTAACAATATAATGCGCACCCGCATCAACCTTAGCCTTAAGCCAGGCAATATCAGCCTCCATATTTGGCGACTCAAAATGCTTCTCCGGATAACCGGCAACACCAATGCAAAACGAAGTAGGAACGGCATGCTCCATGGTTTCGTCAAGATAGCGGCCGCTGTTTAGATTCACAATCTGCCTCACCAGCCCGTCGGCATTCTCATGACCATCCTTCTCAGGAATGAACGAGCGGCTGCCACGAACAGGATCGCCACGAAGCGCCAGAACATCATGAATACCAAGGAAGTTCATCTCAATAAGAGCATTTTCGGTCTCCTCACGGGTAAAACCACCACACAAAACGTGAGGCACAACCGTAATATCATATTTATACTTAACGGCAGCCGCCAAAGCAATCGTGCCCGGCCTTATTCGCGCCACCCGCCTCTCAAGCGACCCGTCGGGCCTCTCCCGTATAAGCGTCTCGTTGCGGTGCGAAGTGAAATTGATATATGCCGGATTAAACTCCAGCAACCCTTCGATAGAGGCGTAAACCTTATCTATACTGTGGCCTTTTAGCGGAGGGAGGAGCTCAAATGTGAAGAGCGGTTTTTTTGCTGTTTGAATTTTTTCGAGTACTGTCATTTGAAGGGGGGTGTGTTTAATGTGCGAATTTCTCCGCGCCAGTTTGTGGTATTTAGTTGTTTTTTAGCGTGTTAAAAATGACCCAATTTGTTTCCGAAAATTGGCCTAAAAATAAGTATTTAGTAATCAATGTTATACCACTAACTGGCGCGGAGATTAATCTGGTGCTCCACGCATGTTTTTGGTAAGGGGTGTTTGTTAGGTATAGCTGTGTGTTTAGGTGATTTGGTTAGTGTGTGGGGAGTTTCTCCGCATCACTTTTGGACAACTGTTTGTTAATTAGTGTGTTGCAAATGAGACTTTTTAAATTTAAAAATATTATGGCTGAAGTCTGTTTTGTAAGTGTTTGATATGCAAGTAAATGTCCAAAAGTGGCGCGGAGATTTACGTGCAGGTGTGTGGTTACGTGCGTACCAGTTTTTCGGCCTCCTGCAGCGTGATATTTTTGCGTTGGGCGTAGTTTTGGAGCTGGTCGGGGGCGATGGGGCCTACGTTAAAGTAGGTGGAGGCTGGGTGGTCGAAGATGTAGCCGCACACTGAGGCGGGCGGATCCATTGTGTAGTTTTCGGTTAGATGAACGCCGATGTTCTCCTCTGCCCGAAGAATGTCAAAGAGGATTCTCTTTTCGGAGTGGTCGGGGCAGGCAGGGTAGCCGGGTGCCGGGCGTATGCCCTGGAACTTGTTGCGGAAGAGCTCCTGCGGTGTGAGGTTTTCGTCGGGTGCGTACGCCCAAAACTCTTTGCGAATCTTTTCGTGGAGCCATTCGGCGGTGGCCTCTGCCAGACGGTCGCTCAATATGCGAATCATAATGGTTGCATATGGGTCTTCCTGGTAGGGTTCGAATTTTTGGTTGTCGATTTTGGCGGTTACCACAAAGAGGCCGAGGTGGGAGGCGATGTCTAACTCATTTGGTGTATATTCTTGATTAGCAGTGGTTAAGGCTGAGGTGGTTTTAGGAGAAATGTCTAACTCATTTGGTGTATATTCTTGATTAGCAGCGGTTAAGGCTGAGATGGTTTGAGTAGATGTGTCTAACTCATTTGGTGTATAATGTTGGTTATCAGAATTTTGAGGCGCAGTGGTTTTGGATGCGACGTTGCTGTCGGAGCTGTTTTGGTTGCCCGGTACAATGTTGTTTGAGTCGATCGGGTGGGGCAAAAGAAAATCAGCTAAACAAAGGTTTGGTGTGCCGGGGGGCTTTTGCTCCTGGTTGCGGAGGAAGCAGAGGCGGTAAGGGGTTGAGTTTGTTTGATTGGAAAGATTATTTTGTCGAATTGAGCTGGTTGAATTTGATTGGAATGAATGGTTATTTTGTTCGCTAGCGATTAGTGTGTCTGAATGGATGAGTGAACTTTGTTGGCTAGTTGAATTCGTTTGTACAGTTGACTCTGACTGGTTTGTCTGGTCTGTTTGGTTAGCTGGGTTTACGTACAAAATGGCGTCGTCACCTTGTGAGTGGGCAGGGAAGAGGCCATAAATGGCGTGGGGGGTTATGAGGTTGTTTGAGATTATCTCTTTGAGGTAGTGTTGGGCTTGCTCGTAGAGTTCGCGGGCTTCGGCTCCTTTTACGGGGTCGTTAAAAATGGTTGGGTATTTGCCGGTGAGCTTCCAGGCGTAAAAGAAGAAGGTCCAGTCAATATAGGGGATAAGCTCTTCGATATCAATATTTTTGATTGTGTGAATACCGGGTTTTGCGGGCGGGGTAGGACGGTAATTCGAAAAATTGTTTAGTGGGGTGTTGTCTTGAAAATTGTTGTTTGGTGTGATCTTGTTAGAAATGTTGTCAGGTTTATTATCGCGTGTGTTGTTGCTTTGTGTATTATCGTGTGAAGTGCTGTTTAATGGCGTACTTAATTGTGAAGTACTGTCTGATGGGGAATTGTCATGTGAATTGTTTTCTGATGTGATCTTGTTAGAAATGTTGTCAGGTGTATTATCGTGTGTGATGTTGCTTTGTGAATTATCGTGTGAAGTGTTGTTTAGTGGTGTATTTATTTGTGTTGTGCTGTTTTGCGGGGTGTTATCTGATGTGGCAAATTCCGGGTTGAGTTGTTTTTCAGGAATTTGTGTTATGTCAAGTTGATTGAGGCGGGCTTGAGTGAGTGAGATGAGTTTTTGGGTGGATTTGCCGGTTTGGTGGGCTTCACGTAACTCACTGTAGCGTTGGGTGAGGCTGGAGATGTAATCACCGGCGGTTTGGCTACGGAGTGCTGCGAGTACGCCCGCCGCTTTTGAAGCATCCTTCACATGAATCACAGGGCCGGAGTATCCGGGAGCGATTTTTACAGCCGCATGAATCTCCGAAGTTGTAGCCCCGCCAATAAGAAGCGGAAATGTGACTCCTCGGCGCTCCATCTCGGCAGCAACATTCACCATTTCGTCAAGCGAAGGGGTAATCAAACCACTCAGCCCAATGAAATCGACCTTATGCTCAATGGCCGCATCAATAATCTTCTCAGCAGGAACCATCACACCCAAATCGATAATGTTGTAGTTGTTGCATGAGAGCACTACACTCACAATGTTTTTACCAATATCGTGAACATCACCCTTTACAGTAGCAATCAGCAGCGTACCCGAATCCTTTACCGGAGCGCCCAGATTCTCCTCCTCAATAAACGGAGCGAGGGCCTCTACGGCCTTTTTCATAACGCGCGCACTCTTCACAACCTGAGGCAAAAACATCTTGCCCGAACCAAACAGATCACCCACCTCGTTCATCGAATCCATCAGGGGGCCCTCGATCACGTCAAGGGTTCGCGGAAAGTGTTTGCGCGCCTCCAGAACATCATCCTGAATGTGCGAATCCAGCCCTTTTATGAGTGCATGTTTAATTCTCTCGTTTACAGGCAGTGATCGCCACTCAGCTCCGCGCGCAGGGTGGTTTTGTTGGGATTGGTTGTTTGAAAATGGTGAAGATGAATTTTGTGGTGAAAATTGTTGGTTTGAGATTTGGTCCGGGTTCAGGTTAGAGTGCTGGGTTGGGGTAGGGTGGAGCTGCTGCTCAGCGTAGGTGAGAAGGCGCTCGGTGGAGTCACGACGTCGGTTAAGAATGAGATCTTCGACCAGTTGGAGAAGCTCGGCTGGAATTTGGCTGTACACCTGCAGCATGCCCGGGTTTACAATGCCCATGTCCAGACCGGCATATATAGCGTGATAGAGAAAGACCGAATGCATGGCCTCGCGAACCTCGTCCATTCCCCTGAAAGAGAACGACAGGTTGCTAATACCTCCGCTAACCTTGGCGTACGGCAGGTTCTGCTTAATCCAGGCAGTTGTCTTGATGAAATCTACTGCGTAATTGTTGTGCTCTTCGATTCCGGTGGCAATTGCAAGCACATTGGGGTCAAAAATTATATCCTCAGGAGCAAAATGCAGCTTTTGAGTCAGCAACTTGTAACTCCTCTCTGCAACAGCTATGCGCCTTTCATAAGAGTCGGCCTGCCCCTGCTCATCAAATAGCATCACAACCGCAGCAGCCCCGTACCTCCGAATTAACGAAGCACGATGCAGAAAAAGCTTCTCACCCTCCTTGAGACTTATCGAATTGACAACCGATTTACCCTGGATACACTTCAACCCACTCTCAATAACCTCCCACTTAGAAGAGTCAATCATCAACGGCAATTTTGAAATATCAGGCTCGGCCATAATAAGGCTAACGAACTTAACCATAGCACTCTGCGAATCCAGCATGGCCTCGTCCATACAAATATCAATAACCTGGGCACCACCCTCAACCTGCTCACGGGCAACCTCAAGGGCCTCGCCATACCTCTCCTCCTTTATAAGGCGAGCAAACTTTTTGGACCCCGAAACATTTGTCCTCTCACCAACATTCACAAAGTTGGTCTGCGGAGTAATCACCAGAGGTTCAAGACCACTAAGGCGGGTAAAATGCTCAATCACAGGAATCTCCCTCGGCTTATACTTAGCAGCAGCCTCTGCAATTTTGGCAATATGCACAGGTGTGGTACCGCAACACCCACCAATGATGTTCACCCAACCACTCTTCATAAACTCCTCAACAACCGAAGCCATATATGAGGCCTCCTGATCGTACTCCCCAAACTGGTTGGGAAGACCCGCATTCGGGTGGGCAGAGACATAAAACGGCGACTTTGCCGAAAGCTCTTTCAAAAACGGCCTCAACTGGTCGGCACCCAAAGCACAATTCAGCCCGATGCTCATCAACGGAAAGTGCGAAACCGAAATAAGAAACGCCTCAAGAGTCTGCCCCGTAAGCGTCCGGCCACTTGCATCGGTAATTGTCACCGAAACCATCACCGGCAACTTCACACCCTTCTCCTTAAACACATCCCCAATGGCAAATAGAGCCGCCTTAGCGTTAAGAACATCAAAAACAGTCTCAACAAGCAGAATATCAACGCCCCCATCTATCAACCCACGAACCTGTTGAGAATATGCCGAAACCAATTGATCAAACGAAACACTCCTCGCACCCGGATCATTCACATCAGCCGACATAGAGGCAGTCCTGTTAGTGGGCCCTATTGACCCCGCAACAAAACACGCGCGGCGACACGACTTTTCTGTAGAGGCAGCATACAGCTCAACCGCCTCAACACCCAGCCGCGCGCTCGCCAGATTCAACTCATAGACCAACCCCTCCATGCCATAATCGGCCATAGATATAGAGTTGGCATTAAACGTATTAGTGCTAATAATGTCGGCCCCGGCCATAAGATACTCAAGGTGAATGGCCTGAATAATGTCGGGGCGAGTAATTGAGAGGAGGTCGTTATTCCCCTTGAGAGGTTTGGAGTGACTCCTAAAGCGACAGCAACGATAATCATCTTCTTGCAGTCGGTAACGCTGGATCATTGTGCCCATGGCACCATCCAGCACAAGGATCTTCATTTTTAGAAGATCCCGTAAAGATTGAGGCATTTCAGTAAGTTTTTTTAATTATGAAAATGAGCGGTTAGTCTCAAGTTAATATTCTCTTAATTGCCATGCAGATGTATTCCAACTCTTGCTCTTTAAGAAACGGATAAATTGGAAGTGAGACATTACCCATCCACGTTTTTTCGGCATTAGGAAAATCGGAAGGGGAGAGATTATATCGTTCTTTGTAGTATGTCATGCGATGCAGAGGCTTATAATGTACTGAGGTTCCGATACCGGCTTCTGACATCTTTTCAATAAACAAATGTCGTGAGATCTCTGAATTACCTTTAATTACAATAGGGAACAGGTGCCATGCATGATCATTGTAAGGAACATTGCAAATTGGCAAATCGATACATTCAATATCAGATAAATGCTTGAAGTAATATTCAGCTACCTTCTGCCTTTCACTCCTGAAAAATTCTGCTTGTTCCAGTTGACCTAAACCAATAGCAGCATTAATATCAGGCATATTATATTTATAACCTGCTTCAATAACATCATATTCCCAAGAGGGAACATTAGAAGTGAATCTATCCCAAATATCTCTATTTATACCGTGAAGTCGCATAGTTTTTACTCTTTTGTGTAGATTTTCATCATCTGTAACCAGCATACCTCCTTCACCGGTAGTAATCGTTTTATTTGCATAGAAGCTGAAACAGGCAACTTCTCCAAAAGAACCCACCATTTTCCCATTTAGTCTGGAAGGAAATGAATGAGCCGCATCCTCTAGAATTTTTATATTGCTTTTTTTGCAAATTGTAATGATTTCATCCATATGGGCTGATTGACCACCGTAATGAACAATCACGAGAAAGCGAACATCAGGATTTTTTTTAATTCCGTCTAACAGAATTTGAGGTGTTATCAAATTAGTGCCATATTCAATGTCAAGAAAGCATGGATCTCCCTGCATATATCTAATAATTTCGGCAGAGGCTGTAAATGTCATTGTTGGAACAAATACCTTATCTCCCGGCTGAATGCCTAGTGCGTCAATTCCAAGGTGTAGTGCAGCTGTACATGAATTAACAGCACAAGCAAATTTAGCACCAACATATTCAGCAAATTTCTTTTCAAATTCCAAAGCTTTTCCTGCAGTTGTCAACCAACCGCTATCCAAAACCTCTTTTATATATTTATGCTCGTTCTCACCAATGAAGACTTTCGCAAATGGGATAGAAAGCTTATCCATTACTTTATTATTATTTGCTTTAATGTTTTAAATATTATTGCGATATCACCCCAAAACGAGTGATTGTTTACATAATTTATGTAGTAATCAAGTTTTACAGGCAGAATATCATTCTTATATGTTTCTTCAGGATTAGAAGCAGATGCTAGAATTTCTTCTTCATTTCGAAAATGAATAGATGCATTGTCTGTAATTCCTGGTTTAACAGTTAAAACTATCTTCCATTTTTCAGGATAAACTTCTGTCCATTTTTTTACTTCAGGTCTGGGGCCAACTATTGACATATCTCCCTTTATTACATTAAATAATTGAGGAATTTCATCCAATTTTGTTTTTCGTAAAATACTCCCTAAAGACGTAACTCGAGACACGTCACCTGCATCAAAACCGTCATTACTTTCTTTAGGTTTAACTAACATTGTCCTAAATTTGAGTAATCTAAATTCCTCACCTCCTTTCCCAACTCGCTTTTGTATAAAAAGAATCGGACCGGGCATAAATATCATAACAAATATTGAGATGAAAAGCATAATTGGCAAAAAAATAATGATTGAAATAGTGGATATTAAAATGTCAAAAACCTTTTTTAATCTCATAGTTGTTAATAGAAGTTTGTCGGTAAACTGTTTATAAACATACAGAATGCCTAATTAATATGGTAGTAGAATTAATTTAGCTTAAACGAGCATAAACAAGACAATAATTTTATAGTGATTCGAAAGAAAAATTTGCCATTTTTTAAAAAATAAAGTAGAAGAGCTATTTAGCTAACAATGAAAGCATTTTGATAATTGACTTTATAAAGAACTAAGGTATAATGGCAGAGTATTGCAAACAAGCCGAATAGACAATGATTATAAAGAAATAGATTAATGAGTTTTTGAATAAAAGTCAGAAATATAATACAATCCCACCCCATGAATATCCCAAGCCTTGAGCAATTGATAAAATATTATCCCCTTTTCTGATTAATCCCTCGTTAATGGCCTCCTTAATTGCAATAGGTATAGTTGATGAAACAGTATTGCCAACTTTTTCATAGAAGCAATAATATTGACTTTCAGGTATTTTTAATTTTTTTTGCTGAAGTGTCGAGATGTATTTATTTGGTTGATGATAAACATGTAAATTAATATCAGTTATCTTCAATTTATTTTTTAGAATAGTTTCAGAAGCTAAATTAGGCATTATATCTAAGGTGTAATTTAGAATTTCAGCCCCATTCATAAATAGATTGTCAGATGATTTTGGATTGCCAAATTCATCAAATTCTAAATCATTTAATGGTTTTCTATATCGAGCACCTCCTGTTTTTAAAATCAAATTCGGTGCACCTTTCCCATCTGTCCCTAAGCAAAAATTACCTATTTCAGCGAAACCGTCTTTACTGATTAGTGTAGCTGCAGCACCATCTCCAAAAATTGTTTTGTTCCCCTTATCCTTAGGGTGTATATATTTTGAATATGTTTCGGCAGTTAGTAATAGTACATTTTTCGATATTTTACCTGCTATTAAACCCTTTGCTATAGAAAGTCCATAAATCCATCCTGAGCAACCTTGGTTAATATCTATTGCTCCAATTGAAGTTGATAAACCAATTTTTTCTTGAATTATACATGCACTTGTAGGAAGTATATAATCAGGGCTTTGTGTGCAAAAAATCAAGAAATCAATACATTTCTTATCAATAGAATATTCTGTAAATAATTTATTTGCAGCATGGACTGCCAAGTCTAAAGCAGTTTCTTTTTCACTAGTTACATGTCTTTCTTTAATTCCGATTTTTGACTCAATTTTCTCTATTGTCCACTCAGGAAATTCTTGAACAATTTCTTCGTTCGTAATAACCTTTTCTGGCAAAAAGTATGAAATGGCTTGAATATATGTTTTCATAATGTTTATATTAAAGTATAACCTCCATCAATTTTTAGTTCGGCACCTGTTACCCACGATGATGCATCAGAAAGGAAATAGATAATGGCAAATGCAACATCATTTGGCTGTCCAAACCGCTTCAATGGAAAATATTTTCTCTTCTCCTCCAACTCTTCAATCGTTAGAACATCACTAAATATATTTGTCATAATTATTCCAGGATTTACAGAGTTAACTCGAATTTGCTTTCTAGATAAATCGAGGGCAGCCCCTTTTGCAAAGCCCCCAATTGCACCTTTGGATGCAGCATACATTGATTCACCATAATGAACACAATAAATACCCGAAAGTGAAGAAGTAAAAACAATTGAAGATTTTTCTTTTAAAACATTTTTTTTAACTAATAATTGAGTCAGTAAAATTGGGGCTAATGTATTGGTGTTAAATATATCATTGAGGATGTCTTGTTTGATAGATTTTACAAACAATACTTTAGTGATGCCTGCGTTACTAACGAAACCATCCAGTTGAGGGCAATGATCCACTATTTTTTCAATCTCATTGTATTCATTTAAGTCAGCAGTAATAATTGAATGGCCATTACCCTCCAATTGTTCAAAAGTTGAATTGAGTCGATTTTTATCGCGCCCTGTGATTACAACTTTTGCCCCTAGTTTAGAACACTCAATTGATACAGCTTTTCCGATGCCAGAAGATGCTCCAGTAACTAGTATTGTCTTTCCGATTAGAGTGTAGGGGTTGTACATTTTATTTTTTTGATATTAGATTAAAAATATCTTCAATGGTCCTACAATCTCGCAGATCTTGACCAGAAATTTTTACATTGAATTCATCGTCTACGAGAGCTATTATTGATAAAACAATTAACGAATCCCATTCGTCTAGTTCTTTATAAACTGTTTCCGGTGTAAATGATTCAGCAGGAGTTATTTCAAATTCTGCTGCAAATGCTTTTACAAATTCATTTAAGTCCATAATTTCAAAAATTTAATTATTAATACTGATTCTTTTATATATAGGTAATTCCCACAACGATGTAACTGTTTTAAAAGGACATATTCTTGTTACAATCTTTTGCAAAGTGTCATCAGTTCCTACTTCGTGGAATTCAGTTACTCCGTCACGTTCCATATTTTTAACCATTGTAGTCCAAAGCACTGGATGAGTTATGTGATTTATAAGGTTAATCTTTATTTCTTCAGGATTGGTGTGTATTTCTCCATCTACACTCTGATAAACAGGATAAATAGGGTCATTAAACTTTATCAATTTAATAATCTCACCCAATTCGATTTTTGCTTCTTCCATATAGGGTGAGTGAAATGAACCGCCAATAGCCAAGGGAACCGCTTTTTTTGCCCCTTCTGATTTAAGCAATTTACAAGCGGTGCGTACTCCATTTTTTGAACCAGTAATGACCACTTGACCTGGTCCATTATAATTTGCAAAATAGATTGGTTCACCAATATTTTTTGATATTTGCTTTAATCTATCCTCAACATAATCCTCTTGTAACCCAATAATAGCACCCATGGATGTATCATATTTGTCACAAACTTTCTGTGAAATCAGAGCCCTTTTAAGTACGAGCTTCAATCCGTCTTCAAATGTCAATGTGTTATTAACTACCAATGCTGCAAACTCACCTAGTGAGTGACCAGCAACAACATCAGGTCTAAGATCTTTTTGAATAACTGCCAAAATTACTTCGTACAAAAAAACTGCAGGCTGAGTATTTTTTGTCTCAAGCAATTCCAGTTCAGTCCCAAAAAACATGATATCAGTTATTCGAAACCCTAGAATTTCATTAGCAATTTCAAAAAGATCTTTTGCTTCTTGGAAATTGTCGTATAAATTCTTTCCCATTCCAGCTTTTTGACATCCTTGACCAGGGAAAATAAAGGCTTTCATACATTAAATATTTATTGTGTTTAAATTTCTTTATAGTTCCAATTTTCTAAATCTACTCTTATAATAATCCGTTCTCTACCATCTGGCAATTTGAGACTTTTATTAATTTCAGCACCATTAGCAAGGTGAAATTTCAATATCTTACTATTTATTACATCAACTTCTCCAAAAATCTCTTTTACACCCAGTGATTTTAGAATATTTAATTGAGCGAAATACATTTCTACAGAAGATACTGAATCCTGTCTGGAGGCATTCCAAACCCAGTATTCACTTCTTGCTCCTTTTGTATTAATAATTGTAGACTTTGAATTATTCGAAATTACCCGATACCTATCAATAAGATGTTTTAACAGCGATGGGTTACCAATTACAGAAATTATGGCTGCTAGCACTAATTTAAATTGATGCTTCTTTATATTTGCCATTTGAGCTTCAACGTCCAGAGTAGAACTGCAGAAACCTAATAAAAATCCCGATTCATCCTCCGCACAGACTATTATGGAATTAGGATCATTAAGGATTATCCTATAATATTGATTCATAAATAATTTACCCAGTCTAGCAAAGATTCCAACAGAATAAGTTTCTCTAATTGCAAAATGCAATTCAACAATTGCCTTACAATCCACTAATTTTGCTAACCTGTATTTCATTTTTTAAATTTTTATAATATAGTATAATTAAAATCCTTTTATTTGTCAAGTTACAATTACAACCAACTTTTAAGTAAAGAGTGCACCTTTTCATTGCTTTAAAGTTATATAATATTAATAATCTCAACGATTATTAATAAGGTATTATCATGGAATTATCAGACTCGAGTTATCCTTTTTCTTACAATTTTTATGATTTTACGATATCTTCTCCATAAGCTATCATTATTGGAATAATCTTTGTGAGTTTTGTTTGGTGCTTTGAGAATCATGTCAAACTCTTCAGGGCTAAAACGAAATTTCTTCAAAACATAATCAAGATCATTGTTGAGAATTTCAGTCGAAGCCGGAGGTTTTTGTATTTCTTCTAGTGCCTCCTCTCTGCTTATTTGACCAGAGCAAATTAATGCAGATAAATAGGATTTGCGTAAATCATATCCGAATTTGACTGGAAGATAATAGGCATGAAAAAATCTTGTGAAAATTGATTCGTAATGTTTGCCACCATAATCACGCCATCCCAACTCATCTGTAAGAAATTTTTTTGCATCAGCTTTAAAATATGGTATGTAATTAAGTATTGGGATCCATCTAATACCTCTTATGAGTAAGTAATCAACATAATTAAAGGTAGTTAATCTTGGATATGTTTTCATTTTTACTTTACCATATTTGTTATGGATAGATTTAATCAACTTAGAATCTTTTGATCCATACAGCCATGATTCAGGCATTATTGATTCTGTTACAACATTATTGCCTGCAATAATATAAGGAATCTTCATCTTGGCGGCTGTTTTAATAAGCAGAGCCCAAATTGCATGATCAGTCGGTATTTCAATATTTGAAATTGAAGACTTAATAAATGAAATTTGAATATCTCTGAATTCTTTCCAGTCAAGGACATAAGTTTGTAAATCAATATCAAGCTTTTTTACAATCTGCTCAACATTTGCAACTGAAAGCTCAGTATTCCAACCATTATCCAGATGCACCGCAAGAGTTCTTAGACCATATTTTTTTCTTACAAGGTAAGCTACATAAGAGCTATCGACTCCTCCACTCAGTCCAATTAAGCAATCATACTTCCTATTTTTCCCCTTTTCTTTAATTTGCGAAATAAGTTTGTTAAGCTTTTCTTGTCCATCTTCATCAGCATAAAGGTCATTTACTAACACTTCATCGTAATGTCTACAAAAATTACAAACACCATTTTTGTCAAATTCTATCTCCGAAGCTGTACTATCCATTATACACCTAGTACACATATTGATTTTGTTCATAATTAAGACTTTATTGTATTTTATTTAGTTCAGATTCAATTTGTTCAGATGAAATATAGCTTATTAGTACAGCTTTGTGTATTCCTTGGAATACAAACATTGAACCTGCTGAAACAGCTGAAGCTCCTACTTTAACTGCTTCAATAAAGTGATTGATATCTCCGGCACCTCCAAGGGCTACAACTGGAATTTTAAGTTGACCTGTAACTTTTTTGATAAGTTCTAAATCATATCCCTGCATTGTTCCGTCATTGTCAATGCTATTAATTATGAGTTCGCCTGCACCCAGATCTTGAATTTTCTTTAATGAAAATTCAAGGGTCTCCTTTTGTTTAATGGTCCCAGAACAAGTGTAAATCCGATACTCTCTCCAGAAATCTTTCTTTACATCAAGAGAAACTACAATGCTTTGACTGCCAAATATATTTGATGCTTGTTGAATAAGTGATGCATTATTAAATACCGCAGTGTTTAATATTACTTTTTCAATACCAATTTTAAACAGTCTTTCAATATGTTCTATTTTTGAAATTCCTCCTCCGTAGCCGATTGGCATAAAAGCCTCTGAAACAATTTCACTAATTTCGTCAAAAGAGGGTTCAAGTCCAAGCTTAGAAGCATCAATATCAAGAAGGACAAGTTCGTCTACCTCTTTTTCATTGAAAATTTTTACAGCGTTAATAGGATCTCCTATGTATCTTTCATTAGAGAATTTAACAGTTTTAACAAGCCTGCCATCTCTGATTAATAATGAGGGAATTACTCTAATTCTATTCATTAATAGCTATTTAGATAGTTTCTAAATAATGCAATTCCAAACTTATGACTTTTTTCAGGATGAAACTGAACACCAATCAGATTTCCATGTTCAAATGCTGCATCAAATTGGATACCATATGTGGATTTTGCTAGCACATCATCTTCTTTGTTACATTTTACATAATACGAGTGCACAAAGTAAAATCTTGGGTCAACATTAACATTATTCAATATTTTTGTCTTTTTTGATATATCAATACTATTCCATCCCATATGAGGAACTTTTAAATTATCGCTGTCAGAAAAATTAAATTTTTTAACATTTGCGTCAACCAATCCAAGACCAGGTGAACAACCCTCTTCACTTGATATGCACATTATCTGCATTCCCAAGCAAATTCCTAAAAAGGGAACTTGTTTATGAATCGCCATTTCTTTTATACACTCACTAAGTTTCAATTTTTCGATGTTTTCCATTGCTCTATCAAAGTGTCCAATTCCAGGTAAAATTAATTTATTAGCCTTAGATATTTCTTGTGAGTTAGAACTGACAATTGCTTCAGCACCGATATACTTAAACATATTAATAATTGATCCGATATTACCCATACCGTAGTCAATAATTACTATCTTTTGAGGAGAATTTATCATTTCAATATTTAAATATTATTTAATAATCGGATAAAAGAAGAGGTAAGCGACTTGTAATCATATTGTTCAGCTGCTTTTCTAGCATTTATGCATAGTTGATTATACCTATTTTTATCCATCGTGTAAAACGACTTGATAGCTTCTGAATAAGCTTTAGCAGACGAGAATTCTTCTGCTATACCAATATCATATTTTTTAATTGGACAATAATTCATTGAAATGTTGGCACAAATAGGTTTACCACTGGCCATATATTGAAACGATTTACTTTGACTACCGCCGAACCTGAAAATGGGACTTGGTTTATAATTCAAGATGTTTAAAGAACTCTTACTGAGTATGAATGGAACATATTTTAACTCAACCCATTTTTGTTTGAATATAACGTTTGAAATATCATTATCAATGCAGTAATTTTCTAAAGAAGGTCTATCTTCACCGTCACCAAAAATTAGGAATTTTAAATCTGGAATATCTTTAAGTAAGGCAGCAGCTTCAATGAGTTTCATTAAGTTGTTTGCCAGCCTTATAGAGCCTATGTAAATTACTTTGAAAACGCCATTATTATTAAGGTCTGGATCATTAAATGTATAATTATTCTTACAGTAGTCAAAGTCTTCTAAGTCTACGCCATTATTTATATAAAATACTTTATTAAGATTAACTTTTCCACCTTGTTCTATTGACCATCTTTTTTCTTGGATATACTCTTTACCCCCTTCCATTGAGAATATAAGAAGGTCAGCTTTGGAGTAAAACCAGTGCTCTGCCTTATATGCAAGTTTTACCAATAAATTATTTTTTGATAATAAACCATATGCGACAAAAGATTCAGGCCAAAGATCAACAACATCAACAATGTACTTTGCATTCAGTTTGCGAGATACATAATAGCCAATATTTCCAAATGGGACAGTAGCGGCTTGGCATATATAGTCTGGTTTTTCAAATCTTCTTGCAAAATACCATAATTTAATATGGAATTCAATCAGATGATATATCCTTTTGATACCATTTGACTTATACGCTATAGTGCGTATATGTATGAACTTGTGACCACCTTCATACTCTTGAATAATATAGGGCTTATGGTCTGAAATAAGGTTAATGCTTGAGTTATGAACAAAACTGCCACTAATAATTGTGACATCAAATCCATTTAATCTTAAATATTGGGCTCTTTTTAATGTTTGAATCCGTGCTTCAAATTCCGGAGGCATTGCAGCTGGATTTATTAGCCATATTTTTTTACCTTGACCTACCACCTGTTGATTATTTGAATTATTTCAGAAACATCCTCTTCACTTAATACGGGGCTGATTGGCAAGCTTAATTCCTCTTTATGTATTCTTTCAGTTATTGGAAAATGCAAATTATTATACTGCTTATAGCAGCTTTGTTTATGAGGGGGAACAGGGTAATGAATTAATGTCTGAATACCATTTGATGTTAAATAGTTTTGAAACTTATCTCTACTTTTTGTGAAGCAGGGAAATAGGTGGAAGACATGTGATTTCCAGTCACTAAGAGGCGGGATAATTATTTTGCTATTCTTAATCTCATTTATGTATCGATATGCAACTCTTCTCCTGAAATCAATATCCTCATCTAGATATTTTAGCTTAACATCCAAGATTGCTGCCTGAACTTCATCAAGTCTACTATTCAATCCCTGATATTCAAAAATATATTTTGTTTTTGAACCATAATTAGCCAGTGTTCGTACGGCCTCGGCAATTACAGGGTCGTTTGTAGTGACAGCACCGGCATCCCCAAATGCGCCTAAATTCTTTCCGGGGTAAAAACTATGTCCCGAAGCTTCTCCTATTGAACCGGTTTTTCTATTATTAAATAAACATCCATGAGCCTGAGCATTATCTTCAATCAATTTAAGATTATATTTTAAGCATAAATCACTAATTAAAGGCGTATATGAGCACCTTCCATATAGATGAACTATCATAATTGCTTTAGTTCTCTTTGTAATTGAGGCTTCAATTTTTTTAGGGTCAATTTGAAGTGTGTTAAAATCAGGTTCAACAAAAATAGGTATTAACCTGTTGTCCGTAATAGCTAAAATTGAGGCAATATATGTATTGGCTGGCACAATAACCTCATCACCTTCCTGTATTTGTCCAATCTCAATATACGCCCTAAGGATTAACCTTAAGGCATCCAATCCGTTGGCTACACCAATTGCATATTTAGTACCTATATAATTAGCATAGTGTTGCTCAAATCTGTTGCAGGCTTCACCGTTGAGATACCAACCCGATAATATAACTGTATTGATGGCTTCTAATATTTCTACTGAATGCTTTTCAGTAATTTTCTTAAGATCAAGAAAGGGAATCATATTATCGGGCAATTTTTCTAATGAATTTTGCAGGAGTACCAAACCATAATTCGTTATCTGGAATGTCTTTTGTTACTAAACTACCAGCACCAACAAGCACATTCTCCCCTATTGTAACTCCTCCTAAAATGATTGACCCTGCTCCAATAGAAGCATTTTTTTTAATCAGAGTACGTTGTATTTTAAAAGCTTGTTTTGCTCTAGGATATTTGTCATTTGTAAATGTGACGTTAGGCCCTATTTGTACATTGTCCTCCAATATAATCCCATCCCATATGTAAACGCCACACTTCACCGTTACATTATTTCCAATTATAACATCATTTTCAATAAAACAATGCGCACAAATATTGCAATTTTCTCCAATTACAGCATCGGGTAATACAACCACATACTGCCAGATTTGAGTGCTTAACGGTACTTTTTTATTTAGGCATTCAGCAAGAGGGTGTATCATTTTGTGTAATCTATAAAGGTTTCATAATCCCTAATGTAGTCATCTGCATCGTAAACCTCAGATGCCAGTACAAGGCAAACTGACCCTGAAGAAAATTCGCATAATTCACGCCAAATACCAGGTAATACAAGCAATCCATAGTCAGGACGATTTAGTCGTATGATCTTTTTATTCAATCCATCATCAAGCAGAATATCAAAACTGCCACCTACTGCGACAATTAATTGATGTAGAACTTTATGTGCATGTCCACCTCTAAATTCATTACTAGGTATGTCATATAAGTAATAGATTCTTTTAATGGGGAAAGGCACATTTAAATTACCCTCAACAATAGTAATATTACCTGCACGATTATGGATTTTACTCAACTGAATAACATTGCAGTTGTAAATGCTATTTTTAATCATAATTCTTTGATTTTCAGGAATACATCATAATCTCTTATGTAGTCTTCTTCTGTGAAAGATGTTGAGCTAATTACTAAAGCAAGTGAATTCGTAGAAAAATTTCGCATCTCTCTCCATAGTCCCCTTGGTATATAAAGACCATAATATGATCTATTTAGAGAGTATACTTTCTTTTCATTCCCATCGTCAACAATTATATCAAAACTCCCTGACATTGAAATAATGAATTCTTCTTGTTCTTTAAAAGCGTGTCCCCCACGTACTTGTCCGCCTGGAACGTCATATATCCAGTAGGTTCGCTTAATTTCAAATGGGATATGGTTGTAACTTTCTAAAAAAGAAAGATTACCTCTATAATCCTCAATTTTCGGAAGATCTATTAATCTTACATGAGTTAACATCTTATTAGCTATTATGATTAAGTTCTATGTGTTTTGGGTTAGTCATACCAATAAATTCTTAATACTCGATATATAGCTATACGAAAAAGATATAATTTTATATAAAGAAATGACCATATTGACTGAACTTTACGATTCTTTATAGAATCATTAATGCCTTCTTTCTTCATAAACTTCAAGGCTTCATATGACCATTCTCCTTTTATCACAGCGTTGAGTACAGGTATGGGAGGGTCTTTTTTTAAATGTGTTGTTAAAGCAAAAAAAGGTTCTTCAATAAAATTTGAACGTTGACTGCGATCTATTTGCCATGCACTTTCTCCTGGCTCTAACAACTTTTGGAGAGTACCCTTGTGATATAATGCTAATCCAATTCCGGAACGATATTTTATCCCTTTTGGTATTGGCCCTATCTCTTGATTCTTATCTTTAGTAAATATAAGTGGATAGTCTACTGTCAGTTTTAGGTATCCTGCTTTATATTCTTGTGCTGCAGCGACTAATCTTAGAATCCTTGGGGTATCAATATTTGAAGTGATAAAGCAATCTTCAAACCATAAAAGAATCCAAGATGTTTTGATATGTTTGATCATTTCAATGAGGTTCGTTGAATAGTCCTTGTCTGGACCAATCAGGATAGGTGTAATTGTTGGATCTGAATCATATGTGAATTCGTTTGATGCTAAGTATATAGGATATGGACAATCAGACCAATATTTGTTGAAACACTTAAAAAATGGATCCCATAGGTCCTTGTATTTATCACATGAAACTACCATGATAGATACATCGCTATCATGTTTTTTACTACTCATATTTTGTTTCATAAATCATAAAATTCACGAATTTTTGAACTAATATATTCAACCTCATCATTTTTTAATTGTGAAGCAGATGGAAGCCAGAGCCCTTTTTCTCCAACAAGATTTGATACTTTGTAATCTCCATGCAAATTATAAGCTTTTTGTTTGTTGATTGGAGGGTACATTATTCTTGTTCCAATATTGAAATTTTTTAAATACGAAATAAGACAATCTCGATTGTCAGCAAGAATATCTATAAACCAAGGTGTTGTCCAGTCAAGATCTTGTTCAAAAAATTTAATTTTTGAGACGTTATTTAAAAACGACTTATATAATTTAAGAATTTCCTTTTTTCGGGTAACTCTCCAATTAAGTTTTTTCATTTGCTCATTTCCAATAACTGCCTGCATTTCTGTGAATTTGAAGTTATACCCAATACTATCATGAATGTCATTTCCACCCCCACTTCGACCAAAATCCTTTAATCGTCGCAATCGATAATTAATTGTTTCATCATTTGTAATTATTGCCCCTCCCTGGCCGGTAGTAATAATTTTAGGAGCCGAAAAAGAAAAACTGCCAGCTAGTCCAACTGTCCCTTGATGTTTACCGTTTGGATACCTTGAACCTAATGATTGAGCTGCATCTTCTAGCAGAATCAATCCATTTTCTATACATAATTTTTGAAATGCCTCAATACCCGCTTTTGGATATCTTCCATTGGCTGTAACTATGAATAGTGCTTTAGTTGCAGGAGTAATTGCATTTCTTGCACACTCAATATCCATGCAAAGTGTTTCAGGTTCAACATCAACAAATACAGGGGTTGCACCTATCATCTTTATTGAATTGGGCGTTGCTATCATTGTGTAATTAGGAACAATTACTTCATCGCCACTGGTAATCCCTGCTGCAATAGACATTAATGTTAAACTAATTGTTCCATTATTAACGACGATACAATATTTTGCTCCAGTGTATTCGGCAATCCGTTGCTCAAATTCTGCCGTTCTTTTGAACTCAGTTAACCAACCGCCTTCTTCCATATACTGGCTTAAAGCATCTTTTTCTTCAGAACCTAACCATGGTTCCATTTGAGGGATACCAGAAATTATCATTTTTTAAAACTTTTTAGAAATTTGGTTTGAATTTTTCCCATTTGAATGGCAGGATTTCATCTAATCTTGGACCTAAAGTTAAAGTCGCTCCCCCATCAATAATAATTGTTGAGCCGGTCATAAATAAGCATTTATCTGATGCTGCAAATAGTATTGCTTCAGCAATTTCTTCAGGCAAACCCCATCTTTTTAAAGGAGTATGCTGTTTAATAATATCGAAATAATTATTTTCTCTTTGAGCAACTGAATTGTGTACCATTGAAGTCTCAATTATTCCAGGCACTATACAATTGACTCTAATCCCGTAACTTCCGTAAATCCGGGCGTGTGATTTGGTTATTGCAACAATACCCGCTTTTGAGGCAGAATATGGTAAGGAATGGCTTCCTAAGTAACCACCAGCGATCGATCCAATATTTACGATAGAGCCGCCACCATTTTTTGCCATCTCAACAACTACTCTTTCAGACATTAGATAAACAGATTTTAGGTCATTTTCAATCGTTTTATCCCATCTTTGTTCAATATTATCAGAAATTTCAAAACTGCCTCTATTGCTGGCAGCTAAATTTATCAGAACATCAATTCTTGAAAACATGTTAATTGTAGTTTCAACAACATTATTAATCTCTTTGGATTTTGAAACATTTGCAATTATATGAATATGATCATTCATGTTTTGTAAGGTTTCAATAGTTCGGATAGCATTCTTCTCATCAACATCAACGATAACACATTTGTAATTATTTTCTGAAAATAATTTAGCAGTCGCACTCCCAATACCACCTCCAGCTCCAGTTATTATTGCAATTTTTTTATTCATAATGATAGTTTTTTAAAAAATCAGTTAATCCGTTCTCCAATGAATATAATGAAAAAGTGTTGCCTTCAATTAGTGTCATTATTTTATTTATATCAAAAACTTTTGGAATAAAGATTGATTCATCACTGTAAGTAATTTTAGAATTACTTGAAGTAACCTTAGCGATCGAGTTTACTAACTCCCTTTTTGAAATAGAATTAGTTGTAAAATGATATATTTCCGAGTCTGCATAAATGAGTTTCTCGATAATTTTTACAACATCTTTAATGTATGAGATATTGAGTTGCAAATTTGAATTATATACTTCTATTTTTTTGTTCAGAATACAATTTTTAATAAAATATGGAATCATTCTACTACTATTCATCCCTTCACCGAAAATTGACCCTATTCGTAATATGGGGACTATAAGTTGATAATTTCTACTGTAAAACCGACATAAGTATTCTGCAGACAATTTACTGATTGAATATTCTGATTTTGGGTTTGGGGTTGATTTTTCATTAATAATGATCTCTGCATTATCATCAAAAATTGAAAGTGAAGAGATGTAGATAAATCTTCTAATGTTATTGTCACAACAAAATTTAAGAAGAAAATTTGTGCTATCAAAATTTACTTTTTGACATAGTTCTATATCAGGAGAATTTTCTGGTGTTGGGATATGTGCAGCCAGATGAATAATTGCATCAATATTATCTACACTTATTTTAGTCTCAACATCAACCCTATTTGTGATATCAATTTCAATGGACTGGCTACGAACGTTCGGTTTACGGGTCAAATCCCAAACTTCATACCCTTTAGATTCTAGATATTTAATAGTATGTTTCGCTAAAAATCCAGATCCACCTGTAATGATGATTTTATTCATTTTATTAGCCAATGGTTTATTTGAGTATTTTAAAACCTGACTTTAATTTAAATTATGAATTTCTACTTTATTGTTTTAATAAATAGCTGCTCAAGGCTTAATATTTTTTCTCTATCTCTTGATTTAATTCTTCTAGCCGGACTCCCAATATAAACACCCCATTCATCAAGATCTTTCGTTACCAATGTAAGGCTACCTGTTGCTGCTCCATCTTTTATCCTTACAAGTGGATGTACAACCGTATTTGTGCCTAGAACTGCATGTTTCCCAATGAATATCTCTCCAACCTTAGTCTCGCCTCTATATTCAATAGGAACATTTGGATTCGTAAGCCCAGTTATGTAATTGTCAGAACCACAAATAATTCTGCAGCCAGCAGATAGCCCGGAAAAATCACTCATTACCAATCTTGACTCTTTGCCTCCAATACAAGAACAATGAGGTCCAATGTGAACAAAACTACCGATTGATAATGCAGTTGTAAAATAACAAAACTCATCAATAACTACATTATCTCCAATCTCAACAAATTCAGGGTAACGGAAGTACACATTATTACCAATTATAACATTCTTCCCAATTTTTTTGAATTTGTAATTCAAATCAGTATAAGCCATAATTAAAACCTCCTCCTATCAATGTCGGCACCTAAATACGGGCCATTTTTTATTTCTAGTACTTGTGTATTATCTTGCAAAATTTCATAACCGTGGCCAGAATTGAGAAGGATTATTGTATCGCCTTCTTTGACAATAATTTCTTCTACAAAAATTTCGTCAAGAGAATAAACTCTAGCTTTTATAATACCTTTTCGAACATACAAAACCTCTTGTGTACGACTAATATTTCTAACAACTGGATTATGAATATGATTTAATAGTTCTTTACCTTTATCATATTGCCAACTTCCAACTTGAATAAATTCCTCTTCTTTTGAATAAAATCCAAGATCAGGAGCCCATGATTCAGAGGGAATATACCTTGCTAAAACTTCGTTATTATAAATTATTTCTTTTATCATAATTCTATTTTGTTTTTTAAATACCACTCAATTGTATCTTGCACTCCAAGTTCAAAATTCTTCTGTGGCCTCCAATTCATGAGTTTTTCACCTAAGCTTCCATCTACTGTCTTATACGGTGCTCCATCCGGTTTTGAGTGATCAAATTCAATTACTCCAGTATAATCAATAAGTCTTTTCAAAAGCAAGGCCGTATCTTTCACTGATATGCCATTACCAACTCCAATATTAACAGGCCCTGAAAAGAAAGGTATATCAATTGCCCGGATAAGAGATTCTGCGCCGTCTTCTATATGTAGCCACTCTCTTACAGGTGTTCCGGTTCCCCAAACTACTACTTTTGGTTCATTGTTTAATTTTGCTTTTACAAATTTCATGATTAAAGCACCTAATGCATGAGATCGTTCTTCTTCAAAATGGTCACCGGGCCCATACATATTTGAAAGAACAATATTAAATATTTTATCGTTATACTGCTTTTCGTATGCATTGGCTCCAATTATGAATGCTTTCCTGACAAAGCCATAAACTGAAACAGATTCGTGCATTTCACCATCCCAGATTTCACTCTCTTTGAAATAAGTTGATTTTGACGGATAAACACAATTAGAGATAGGATTAATGAATTTTCCGACTTTTGCTTCGTGATTTGCATTTAAAATACTCGTAACCATTTTTAAATTATTGGAGAACAATTCTGTAGGGTGTTTGTACCCAAATTGAATTCCTCCAACGTATGATGCACAATTAATTACAACCTTAGGATTAACCTTCTTAAATAATTTCAATGTTTTGGATTCATCTCTCAAATCAACTCCCAATGATAATGATGTGGGATAATAGTCTAATCCTCTTTCAGCTAGCTTTTTACATACAGTTTTCCCTAAGAAGCCAGTCGCGCCTAAAACTAATATCATATTTCTTCTCCTCCATAATTATCGTTCTCTAAATCATACTTTACCATCTTTATAACAAGCTCATTTAATGTTGTTTTTGCTTCCCAGCCAAGCTCATTTCTAGCTTTTGATGTATCCCCCCATAATAAATCTACTTCAGTCGGTCTGTAGTATCGTGGATCCACTTTAACTAAAATTTCACCATTATTCCTACTTCGTCCTACCTCCTCGATTCCATTTCCAATCCATTCTAATTCAATATCAACAACTCGAAATGCTAAATCTACAAACTCTCTTACGGTATGTGTTTTTCCTGTTGCGATTACAAAATCTGCAGGCTTTTCTTGTTGAAGCATCAGCCACATAGCCTCTACATAGTCTTTTGCATAACCCCAGTCTCTTTTTGCGTCTAGATTCCCTAATGTGAGATATTCTTGTTTCCTCTTATGAATATTAGCAACAGCTTTGGTGATTTTTTTTGTCACAAATGTTTCACCTCTTCTTGGTGATTCATGATTAAATAGTATCCCGTTGCATGCATATAAATTATAAGCCTCTCTGTAATTAACAGTTATCCAATAAGCATACAACTTTGCAGCACCATATGGAGATCTAGGATAAAAGGGGGTTAACTCATTTTGAGGAGCAGTTTCTGGAAGACCACCAAAGAGTTCGGATGTCGATGCCTGGTAATATCTACAAGCTATTCCAGTATCTCTTATTGCATCCAAAATTCTAATGGCTCCAATTGCATCAACTTCTGCGGTATACTCAGGAACTTCGAAAGAAACTGCAACATGTGATTGTGCACCAAGATTGTATATTTCGTCTGGTCTGATTTGTGAAATAAGTCTATGCAGGTTACTTGAATCTGCAAGATCGCCATGATATGTGTGAAAATTTGGAGAGTTCCAAATCTCAGGTTTTATTCGTTGAGTAGTGAAAACAGAAGATCGGCGAATAAGTCCAAAGACATCGTATCCTTTATTAAGTAAAAGTTCAGTCAAATATGAGCCATCTTGCCCAGTAATTCCAGTTATAAAGGCTTTTTTCATGTTACTGTGTTATATTTATATAAGTCCTCCATTAATATCAATTGTAGATCCATTAAAATACTCAGTATTTATAATATAGTCTATGGTATTAAGTATTTCTTCCGGATTACAAAATCTACCATTAGGGATTTTCAACTTTAATTGTTCCTGATTCTCTTTTGGTACATTATTCAATCCCATTCCGATATTTGAATAACCTAGATTTATTGTATTAGCTGTAATGCCTTTTGAAGCATTTTCAATAGCTATAGTTTTTGTCAATCCAATTAACCCGGATTTTGAGGCAGTATAAGCGCTTATTCCCAAAGTGGGATATTTTACAACAACTGAAGTAAAGGTGATAATTCTCCCATAATTCTGGTTTCTCATTATGGGAAGAATCTGCCTAATTACATTAAAGGTACCCTTAAGATTAATGTCTATTACTTTATGCCATTGTTCAATGTCCGATTTATGAGTAAATGCATTATAAGTGATTCCAGCACAATTAATAAGTATTAAATCTTTAAGTGAATCATTTAATTTGACTATCCATTCTGTAACTGATTTATAGTCAGAAATATCAACCTGAGTAATATTTTTATTTTCAATAATATTTTTTGTAGAATTATACGTTCCATAGACTTCATACCCTTTTTTTGAATACTCTTCAAAGAGATATTTACCAATACCCTTTGAAGCACCTGTTATTATAATTGCCATATTATCCCCATTTTATTATTGATGCGCCATATGTCCATCCGCTTCCTACTGCAGCAAACAAGATGATATTCCCTTTTTTTAACAGCCCTTTTCGATTGCATTCATCCAGTAGAATAGGAATTGTAGCTCCTGATGTGTTTGCGTAGTTAGCCATATTTTGCATTACTTTTTCGAATGGTAATTTAATGATATCAGCAGTTGCTTTTAATATCCTAACGCTTGGTTGATGCGGAATCATCAAATCAACGTCGTCTATTGTTAAACCTGTATCTTCAAGTACTTGATTAATGGCTCTTGGCAGAGCTTTAGTTGCTGAGCTATAAACTAATTTGCCATTCATTTGGAAAAATTGAGTATCAAGGTTATCCGCATTCAATGGAATTTCAGAACCTCCTCCCGGAATTGTAAATCCAAGCATGTCATTAGTGTCTGTGTAGAGTCGATATGCAAGGAAACCTTCGTTAATATTGGATGAAGAGACTACAGCAGCACCTGCGCCATCCCCAAAAAATACGGCCTCACGTTTTGTCCAGTCTGTAATTTTTGAAAAAGTATCCGCTCCAATAACTAAGACATTATTATAGGTGCCTGATGCAATATATTGAGAAGCAACAGACATCCCAAAAAGAAATCCACTACAAACAGCCGCTATGTCAAAGGCTGCTGCATTAATAGCATTTAATTTATGCTGAACAAAAGCAGCAGTTGATGGAGCTTTTCTATCAGGAGTTGCAGTTGCAACGATAATTAGATCAATATCTTCACTTCTAAGATTTGCGTTTTCAATTGCTCTTATGCCGGCTATAGTTGCAAGGTCACTTGTTGCTTGATTTTTGTCAGCAATTCGCCGTTCTCTAATTCCTAAGTTTTCATAAATCCATTCTGCGCTTGTAGGAACAAGAGTTTCCAAATATTCATTTGAATAAATATTTTCAGGGACATATGACCCAGTCCCAAGTATCTTAACATTACGTATAAGCTGTTTCATTTTATTGGAGTATGAATTATTTAAATTTTAGTCATAACTAAAATGGCTGAGAAAAGGCCTTTTAGTATAAATGCGAATTCCCCATTTTCTAATATAGTCTCTAAAATCATCAGTTTCTACAGACTCAGTACCATCAAATTCAAATGTTTCAAAGTTTACTTTAAAATCATTAACAATTACCCAAGGGTAATCAATTACTATCCTTGGAGATAAGTCATGATATTCAGCAATGTTTCTATATTCGTTAATTATTGCTTTAGTTTTACTAATCTTTTCTTCAATAGATGGCGTTACAATATCTTTAATAAATCTTGCAGGACTTCCAGCATAAACCCCTTTTGAATGAATGCTTTTGCTAACACATGATTGTGCTCCAATTACACAGTTATCTACAATTTCAACTCCCATCATTACAAGACTCCTGTATCCCAAAATTACACCGCTTCCAATCTTAACCCCTGCAAACGAAGCTGGGTATCCTTCAAGTATGGACTGCCAATAACCATGTGTTAAAATTGATGTTTCTGGAGATAACCCAACATCGTTTCCAATAATAACTGGTTCACAAACATTTATAAAGTTATTATGAATAGTACATCTATCTCCAATAGAAAAATTTGCATTTGGATGCTGTCTGCCTCCCCCTCCAATTCGTAGACCTGAACTATTAAACAAATGCTCTCCAAAAGAAACATTATTGCCGAATATTTCTGTATTATTACCCAAGTGACTATAGCTACCAATCGAAAATTTCCCCTTAAGTTTGACATTAATATTATTGCCAAACGAAACATTTTCACTGATTTCTATTTCATTAGCAATGATGCTAATGTTTTTTTCGATATTTACGTATTTCATATGATTATATAACTAATACCTATTATTAAATAGTAATTATTTTATAAGCCATCGGATAACCTCAAATACCTCTGCATACTTGTATCCTATTTGAGTTCCTCGGGTTACTGCTAAACTTCTAATAAACTCTTCTGATGCATAACTCCTCATTTTTTGTGAATCGTAACAATTTAAAGCTCTTAGTTTTGTTTCGAGTTCCTTTTCCCCGAAATTAATGAAGCAATTCGTAGAAAATGAAATATTGTTCCATGGCAGCTCATAGCATAGTATTGAAGTTTTTTTGAATGCTCTCAACCCTTCATTTGCAACAGTCGAGTGGTCTTGATGGAGGTCATTTAATGACGGCATGAAGACAAGGTCAGGGATAATCTCTTTATTAAGTTTTACCAGATCTTCCAAAATTTCTTGTCTAAACTGTGCAAATCTTCTTACAGGGTACTTGTACAAGATCAAGTGATCAGGTTTAATACCTAATACTTTAGTAGCAGCTTTGACTTCAACTTCAAGTATATTCTTGGGAAATCCAATGGGTACCGATTCTTCAGCCAGCGAAAAAGCAGCGTAATATACATTGTTATTCTGAGAAATGAACTTAGCAATACTTGCTCCACACCCAAATTCTCCATCATCAGTATGAGGTGCAAGAATTAAAATATTTTGAAAATTATCCATGTTTCTGGTGTTATTCAGTAATGAAATATAGTTTTCTATGATCTGATTTTGTGATAAGAATTAAAAGCAATATTTACTAAACACTTTAAGGTATATTCTTTCCTGAGCGCTCCAATTAAACTCAGTTAAGATTGCATTTTTCCCATTTTGTCCCATCTCATATGCTTTTTCTTTGTCTTCCAATATAAAGCGTATTGCAGATTCAATTTGCTCGATGTTATTAGGTTGAACACATATTCCACAATTGTATTTTTTAATGATTTCGCTCCATAAATCGAAATCAGAACAAATTATTGGCAACCCAACTTTCATATATTCAAAAAACTTAGTGGATCCAAGTGAACCTACTTTGTGACCTAAGTTATGAGCATAATCATGAATAGCTAAACCTACCACAGCTTTTTGGTAGAACTCTCTCATTTGAGTTTTTGCGATTCTCCCCAAAAATGTAACTTTTTGTAAAGAACAGACCGTTGATAATGTTTTATAGTATTCTTCGTCAATATAACCTGCAATGTGATAATTAATATTATCAATATTATCAATATTTGCTATAGCGTTTATTATATATTCTTGATTACTACCCAGGTAAACAGTTCCTGAATAACAAATAATATTTTCTCTTAGAATGTACTCATTAAAGCTAAGGGTATCATTGTGATCAATAATAGGATAGTTGGTAACCATAGTAACCGAGTCTGTTAATTTCTTTAATTTGTCAACAATATGCGGTGTTACAGAAAAGATTTCGTCAAATTTTCTTAATGAGTACTTAAGATATAATTCACTTGCTATAGATAGTGGTTTTCGGAATAGAACAGGTATCCAACCCTTTTCAAGAATTTGTCTAGGTAAATCTTCATGTGCATCATAAAAAATAATTTTGCCAAGTTTTTTTAATCTTAGTCCAAGTGGAATTAGCTCTGGCCCATGAAGTTGATAAATATCGGCATTAATCTCGATTGCTTTTTCAATAAAAATTGATTTTGCTTTTAGAATTGTACTAAGTCGCTTTTGATAAAATTTATCACTTGAGTATATCTTGATACCATCCTTAATTTCGTCATGGATTCCATCATTTGTTAATATACATACATCATATCCTTCCTTAAGAAGAGACTTACATTGTTTATCAAAAATACGAGTATCGTTTCTAAAAAAACCGCTTATAATGTGACAAATTTTAACCATATTGAACTTACTTGCTGATAGTTATTTACCCCCTGCAATTTTGAGATTTAATTGATTAATTGTTATAATTAGAACCTTAATTGCTGAATTTAAGTTTTCCAGTATTGTTATTTCTTGGAATTGAATATAGAAGCACTAACATTAATAATAAACCAGTCGATAGCAATGCTGTGGTAAATGGAACACTTATCAAGGAAAGAGAAATTGAGATAGAAACTATAAATAAAATCCTTTCATCTAACTTCTTGGAAGCACCTTCAAAAAACTTAAGAATTAAAACTAATATGAAAGGAAATATAATTATACCTAAGGTCCCAAAATTGAAATATGCATCAGAGAAGAGACCATTATTTGCCCGTGCTGAGAAATCACCAATATCATGATATCCAATCAAGAACCCAATATTATCAGAATATGGAGATTCTATTCCAAACCACTTTAATGCAGATTGTCTGAAATAATCAAATTCTCTTATGGAAAAGTAATCATAATATACATAATTTAATTTTGCAGGAATGAATACGATTCTATAAGTAATGAATGCAGTAAGAAAATATGTGTCAAATAATTTATACTCAATAATTGTCAGATAAACAATAATTGACATAATCCATACATAGATATATGAAAATTTTAATTTTCTTACAAAATAGAATCCGATAATTGCGAATAAAAGCAAGAATAAGACATGTTTGCTACCGGCAATTCCAAAATTTAATAAAACTAATATTCCTATAAATAAAGAAATCAGATATTTTCTCTTATACAGAAGATAAACTACTATTATAGGTAATATGTTATCAGCTGACGCACTGATATAACCCAAAATTGTAGGAACATTAAATTCTCTGGCCTCTGAACGAATACTATAGACATCCATTAATCCGAAATGAAATCTAAATCCTGTATATTTCCAAGAAACGTACAAAACACCAGCACAAAGTATAAGTGTTATTAATTTAAATATGAAGCCATTTTCGCTTAATGATCTTCGAGTTATTACAACAGATGGGAGAATTATGTTTAATAATAATATAAGCAACCAGTAAATAAAACTTAATACTACAAACTCAATTTCATAATTGCGATTATAAGCAATAAGTGTTGTTGTAGGAATTAAAGATATTATAATAAGTATTGTTAAAATACTTGAAGAAAGATTGCTATTATTGAATGTTTTTATGATCAACGGACTCAATAACACTAAAAACAACCATGAGATCAAATAGGACCCAGGGGCAATCTCGTTATTAAAGGACTGGTATCCATATAATAGAGAAACAATATTACTATAGGCGAAATCTAAAATAATTTTATATATTATTATTCCTAGAAAGCAGAATAATACCCGATTATTTATTTTAAATCGATCTGTAATACTCATGTTTGCTGTATGGAAATTCCAATTTTTGAGTATCTGTATGATAAATAGATGTATAAAGCATATGCACTGCACCTACCAATGCAAAAGCAAAGCAGTGTCATTTTTATATCTTTAAAAACAAAAATGCCAACAAGACACGATAAAAGTGTTGAGCACACATAATACATTTGCCAATACATTGAGATTCTTAATTTTTTTGTTATTATTAATACACCACTAAGGGACATGCTTACAAAACTCAATAAAAACATTGGTAACAATATCTGAGAATAGATTCCCGATATTCTCCACTGGGTGCCTAATATAATTGAAAACAAATCGGGCAGTATGAAAAAGCCTGCGATGGAAGCTACTATTCCTGCAGTAGATAGGATTATCAAAAGTCTTTTATAAATATTTTTACAATTCCCATTGTTTTTACATTCTTCATTTGCCCTTTGCCTGAAAACATCTCTTATAGCAGCACTGATAACACTTATGGGAACTGTCAAAACGGTTGCTGCAATTGAGAAATATCCAACTTCGGTACTGCTGAAAAAGGCCGCAATCAAAAAAACAGGAATAGATCCACCAATGTTGCTCAGAAGCTGATCCGGCATTGAGTACTTGGGAAATTCAATGTATTTCTTAGTTAAAGGCTTGAATTGCGAATACGAAATATTTAAAAAATCCTTTTTATCATACTTAAGTGCTCTGAATACACAAGAACCAGCTGTAATGACTTTACCAAATAAATCTCCAATTATTAATCCGTTACCAAAGATTTTAATAATGCCAAACGCAACTTTTCCAATTGTGATTGAGGAGGTATTAATAATTTTATTCCAGGATAATCGTACAAAGTACTTATTAGTTACACACCATTCGTTAAAACAATTAAAAACAACAATTGAGAATGCGCCGATAGGACACACGAATATCCATTTATGAAGATCTGGTTCGTTTAGCCACTTACCAATTTGATAACCCGAAAGTTGCAAAAGAATAAAAAATACCAATAATATTTTTAAGCTCCTTAATAATATAAGTCCGACAATATTTGCAGCTTCCTGTTTTGATTTAGATATTAAAATACTACTTTCATACATACCGCTTGAAATAATGGCAATGATCGCTGTTATGGCAGAAAGTGTTGCGAGCAATCCGAATTCAGCGGGTAAAAAAATTCTTCCTAAAATGGGATAAAATATTAGAGGAAGAATCTGAGCTATAACTGATCCAAAAGTAAGAGTTAATGCGTTTTTAACAAATTCACTTTTAGTAAAATAAGATATTATTTTGCTCACAGTTTCTAAATAAAGGGCTATTTACTTAAAAAAAACTAAATATATTTAAATTAAAGTTTATACACCTTGTCGTATACCCCTTTAACAGTGTTTCTTAAGTCCACAATTAACATTGAATTATCAACAATAAAGTCAATATTGAAAGCATCATGATTCGTCGTTATAACTACGCAATCTGAACTATTGAGAATTTCACGAGACAACTCTACGGATTTGAAACTATAACTATTAGTTTTAATTTTTGAAATGAATGGGTCGTGGTAATTAACAATACCACCTTTATTAGCAACTTCTTCAATTATCTTTAGGGCTGGAGATTCTCTTTCATCGTCGATATTTGGTTTATATGCCACTCCGAGAAAGAGAATCTTGCTACCGTTAATAGATTTTTTATGCTTATTTAATGCTGTAGAAATTTTTATTGACATTCGATGAGGCATCATCATATCAATATGACCAGCAGTATTAATCATTGAAAGATCAAAATTAAATTTTTTTGCGATATGCTCTAAGTAAAATGGATCCAATGGGATACAATGACCCCCAATTCCAGGTCCTGGATAAAATGCTTGAAATCCATATGGTTTTGTTTTTGCTGCGTCAATAACTTCCCAAATATTGATTTCCATTTTTCCACATAAAAGAGCTAACTCGTTTATTAAGCTAATATTTATTAATCTATATGTATTCTCGAGAATTTTTACCATTTCAGCGACTTTTGGAGAACTCACAGTATGTATTGTATCAACAGCATATTCGTAAATAGATTTACCAATCTCCAACCCTTCCTTTGAAATCGCTCCAATTACCTTGGGAGTATTTCTTGTTCCATATTGCTTATTGCCAGGATCAACTCTTTCAGGAGAGAATGCCAGCCAAAAATCTCTGCCTTCAATTAATCCAGATTCTTTTTCAATAATTGGGAGCATAAACTCTTCGGTGGTAGTAGGATATGTAGTGCTTTCCAGGCTTATAAATGTGCCCACCTTCATATTTTGTCCTATCTCAATGCAAGCTGCCTCAATAAACTCCATATTGGGTTTTCTGAATTTATCTAAAGGAGTAGGTACACAGATGATTATGGCGTCGCAATCTTTAAGTCTGCAAAAATCTGTTGTAGCTTCAAGATATCTTCCATTTACAGCCTTAATGAGCTCTTCGTCATTTACATCACCGATGTAATTAATTTTACTATTAACCTTTGTGCACTTTTCAATGGATTTATCGAATCCGATAGTGGATACCTTTTTATTAGAGAAACTGACAGCTAGAGGTAACCCGACATAACCTAACCCAACAACCCCTACCAGAAATTGGTTATTTCTGATTCTGGTTAAGATTTCATGATATAATTCACTCATAATTTTTTTTCAAAAATGTTCTTTTATAACGGTTCCATTTATTAGTTTATATCTCGCCTTGCTTTCTTCACAAATTGCATATCCATCTTGATCAAAATGTAATCGTTGACCAAATTCACTCATCCACCCAATTTTCTGTGCTGGATTGCCTACAACAAGTGAATATGGTAATACATTCTTTGTCACAACAGATCCAGCCCCTACAAATGCATATTCGCCTATTGTGTTACCGCATATTATTGTTGCATTTGCTCCGATGGTTGCACCTTTCTTAACAATTGTATTTTTATACTCATCTTTTCTATTAACAGTTGATCTTGGATTAACTACATTAGTAAAAACCATTGATGGACCCAAGAAGACATCATCTTCGCAGATAACACCTGTATATAGGGAAACATTATTTTGGATTTTTACATTATTCCCAATTACAACATTTGGAGAAACAACAACATTTTGACCTATGTTGCAGTTTTTCCCAATTATGCTTCCTTTCATAATATGTGTAAAGTGCCAAATTTTGGTTCCTGAGCCGATAACTGAGCCTTCTTCAATTATTGACGATTCATGAGCGTAGAATTGTGACTTTGCCATGGGATTATATTTTAATCAAATCATGAAAAAAATGACTGAATTCCCCGGATTATGTGCTTTTGCTGATCTTCTGTAAGTTCGCTATGCATTGGTATCGATAACACCGAATTAGCCAATTGTTTTGATACATCAAGATTGTTTCTTTTTAAAGCAATGCCCATAAAAGCCTTCTGATTCTCAAGTGAAACTGGATAATAAATCATTGATGGAATATTTAATCCTTCAAGATATCTCTGTAATTCATCCCTTTTATTATTCAATACTTTAATAGTATATTGATGGTATACATGTGTGCTGTAATCCATCTCTTCGGGGACAATGATTTCTTCAATTGTTTTTAAATTTTGAGTGTAAAAATGTGCAGCTTCAATTCTTTTTAAATTATAGTCGTCTAAATATTTGAGTTTTACATCTAAAATTGCCGCCTGCAAAGTATCTAGACGTGAATTACAACCAACTATTGAATGATAATATTTCTTTATCTGACCATGATTTGAAATCATTTTTAATTTTTCATATATCTTATCGTCATCGGTAAACATCGCCCCACCGTCACCATAGCAACCTAAATTCTTTGAGGGGTAAAACGAAGTACAACCGATATGTCCTAATGAGCCGGTGTTCTTCTTTAATCCATTTGAAAATTTATAACAAGCACCTATTGCCTGAGCATTATCTTCAATAACATAAAGGTTGTACTTTTCTGCAAGTTTGAGTATTTTCTCCATTTCTGCACTTTGTCCATACAGATGTACTGGAATTATTGCCTTTGTCTTTTCAGTAATATTTCTTTCGATTAAGTCCGCATTTATAGTGAATGTATTATAATTTACGTCAACAAGAACCGGTACAAGTCGTAATAATGCAATAACCTCTGCTGTTGCAATGTATGTGAATGAAGGCACTATTATTTCATCTCCTGGATTTGTATCTATTGCCATTAGCGCAATCTGAAGTGCGTCAGTGCCATTAGCACAGGTCACACAGTGCTTAGAACCAATGTAGTGTGATAGATTATTAGCAAATTCAAATACTTTGTCCCCACAAATAAAATCAGTCTTGTCAAGCACATTGTGGATCGCTGAATCTATTTCTGATTTTATTTCTAAATACTGATCTTTTAGGTTAACCATTTGAATTTTCATAGCTTGACTTTTTATTTGAGCTAAGATATCTCTGTGTTGTGAAATTTTTATGTGATTATCAAATAATTCTCTTATAATTCTTAAATCCAGGAACTAAATTCTCATTAAAGGATGTAACTATAAGGACATATACAATTGATATAAAAAATCCGACTAATAAATAAAGGATTATCATAGTACCTCTTTGAGGGCTGGATTTTGCAACTGGAATATGAGCTGGCTCAATAATAGTGAAAACAGGTGTTGTCTCAGTAACTGCGATCTTTGCTTGTTCCTTTTGTTTTGCAAGTTCAGTATATATACTTAATAGGAGGTTATACTCCGATGTTAACTTCTCCTCCTGAGTTCTAGCTAGTGCAGATGAAAGAGTTTTATTAGCATCCCTAAATTTTGCCAGTTCAGTCTGCTTATTTTCAAAGTTAATTCTGGCCTCATTATAGCTGTTCTCAACAAATTCGAGATTTTCCCTAACCTTCTCTAATTTAAATTCTGTAATGTATTTCTGAAGAAGTTTCTGTGTTTTTATGACAACCTCTGCAGAGAGCTTTGGCTCTCTACTTTTAAAAGATAGAGTTATATAACCGTCTTTATTGTTTAGATTTAAAGAAAGAAATTCAAGAAAAGTATTTATGACAGCGTTCTCATTATAGCTCAATGCTAAAATAGTGTTTACTTCTTGTTTATGTGATTCTATTGCTGTATTGGGTTTTTTATTTATAGTTCTGATAATAACTCCAGGTAATCCTATAGTGTATTTTTTTATCTTTTCAAATATGGTAAAAGGTTTGTATTTTCTATTTGTTTGGTATTCAAAATAAGTTATAGGATTGTCTGCTTTCTCAATACAGTAAAGGGAATAAATAATTTCTTTCTGAAAATTGATATTATTAAGTATTTTAGGATAAACTGAAGGTGATAACAAGGTCCCAGATGAAAATGAGCCAAGGTTAATGCCGGCAATTGCTGCTATCCCACTTAAACTACTTGCCCCGGATTTATCTCCTGTTTGAGGAACTATAGTACATTTAGATGTGTAATAGTTTGGTGACATCAACGCAATTAAGAGTCCGAAAATGGCAAATGTTAATGATGTTAGCAAGATAAATTTGCGCCCTTGCCACAATTTTCTAGAAACCTCAATGAGATCAATTTCACCCTTAATTTTATTTAATTCTTCCATATCTATTTTATTATTGCCATAATTAACGCTGCGATTGAAGCTATTGATGTTGATACACCAAGAATTTCACCTGTATTCATTTTGTCTCTTTCCGGTTTATATGGTACTATAATTTCACATCCGGGTTCAATTCTCGAACTTGGCCCTTTTGAAACTTTTCCATTCATGTAAACCACATAGGCTCTGTTTTTGCGGGCTCTGAAACCGTAGCCGCCGGCGTTTTTTATGTAGTCACTCATGTTCATGTCGCGGGAGTAGGCCACTGCGTTGGGGTACATTACTGCACCTGAGATCTTGACTACGTTGTTCATTCCGGGTATTGTTAACTCATCGCCGGCTTTTAAGACCAAATCGTCTTCTCCACCGGGGTTTGAGAGTGCTTTGGCAAGGTCAAAGCCTATTTGGTAGACGCCGGATAGGTTTAGGCTCTCTACTGAGATTGAGTCGCTTCCGCGCCCGCGGTCTCGTGTAAGCTTTAGTGTGGCTTGCATCTGGGCATATTCGTCGGGTGTCATGATGCGGGTGATGCGGGCGCCCTTTATGTAGGCTCCGGTTGTAAGTCCGCCGGCACGTTTGATTACCGATGATATTCTCTCCTCTTTCTCTACAAGAGTGTAGGTTCCGCCAAATAGTACTTCGCCGTTGATGGAAACGTTTTTCTGTTCTTCGTAACCGGGTGAGCGGCGGACGATTACAATATCGTATGGCCTTAATGTGAAGTTTTTATCACCGTTTACTATGAAGCCCCTGTGTAGGGTGAAACTAAATACTTCGCTTTGAACGAGTGATTCCTCTGTGCTAAGTGGGTTTTTGATTCGTCTTGAAACGTCAACTCTGGCTCTTGATGCCGATTCCAAAAGGCCTCCTCCCTGAAGGATGAGATCTTCTATGCTCATGCTGTGAACAAATGGATAGTTGTCCGGCCTTTTTACTTCACCTGCCAGGGTTATGAAGAGTTCGTCACGGAGTTCGTTTTTATTTGGAACAAAAAGGCGGTCGTTTTTGGCCAGGTTAATGTCGGGTTTTGTACCGTTGAGCAATTTTTCGAGATCGATTGATTCGACACGGGTGGTGAGGTCGGCATTTTCGCGGTAGAGCAGTACTCGTGTAAGCAGGGCCTCTTCGGTTGGCCCCTCTGCCTTGGTTACCAAATCTTTAAGTGTCTTAATGCTGCTATCAAGTGCGTAGTCACCTGGTCTAAAGACCGAACCGCTGATTGATACTCTGTTTTCATATCTGCCAAGAATCTGGTCTGCAATAACTTCGTCACCGTCTTTTAGCATAAAGCTGTCAAAGATTTCGGATTCAATTGTATATACCTTCAACTCGGTGTCGCCTTTTCTTGTGAGGCGGATATTTTTCTTGAAGGCATTGCTGGTGAAGTTGCCGGCGTATTGGATGAGAGTCTCAAGAGGTTCATTATCCTTGAGTTCGTACCACATTGGGCGTTTTACTGCTCCTGTAAGGTGTACGCGTTTCTTGTATGGTTCAACCCTTACCAGGTCGCCCTCTTTGAGTATTATGTCGCCTGAGTTGTCGCCGCGGAGAAGATAGTCGTAGACGTCGGTTTCGGCGATGATTTTGCCGCCGCGGTACACTTTTATGTCTCGCAGGCTTCCTATTTCGTTAATTCCGCCTGCTGAGTAGAGTGCGTGGAATACTGTAGCAAACGAGCTGAGAGTGTATGTTCCGGGGAGGGTTACCTCACCCATGATGTTAACCTGTATGCTTCTGATATTGCCTAACGATGTCTTTATGTACGTTTTTGGTGATGCGGCGGCCAAATCTGAGTAGATTCTGCTGAATGCACGCCTGATTTTTGTTGATGCCTCCTTTATATCCAGGCCGTTAAGAAATACGGGCCCGATATTGGGTATGTGAATATTTCCGTCAGGGGAGATTCTCTGCCTGAAGTTGTATTCGCTGTTTCCCCAAATGTCAACTATGATTTCGTCTCCTGCACCCAGTTGGTAATTTTCTGGGGTAGGGAGGTTTAAGCTTGGCTGGAAGGTGAGGTTTTTGCTTGAGAAGAGGGTTCTTCCAAAGACTTCACCGGGGCCTTGGGTTGGTGCGTTTACTACAACCACCTGGTCAGGCCCTGTTGCTGCACTTTCGCGAACTCTGTTCTCGGGTGTGGCTATTGATCCCGATGAGGCTGCTTTTGAGGCATCGTATTGTGCCTTTATTCGTTCAAGCTGCTCTCTGGTTACCCCTTTGGATGCAAGTTCGCTCAAAACCTGTTCCTGGCTTAAGCCCGATGTGCTGTAGCGCTTTAACTCTTCAATGAGTTGTTGGTCACTCATTTGCGCAAAGGCGGCAGCCACTATAAACAGAGCTGCCGTAACTAAAATAAATCTCCTGATCAATGACATATGAATATTTGTTAATTTTCTCTGTAATAGTTGTCAATTAAAATTTTGTCCAATTCGCAGTATTCCGAATTCTGGCTTACAAACTCCGGTATTAGAAGTTTAAGCCTTATTACAACCTCTCTCGGCTGTGTGTACTGAAGTGCAAAATCAATGAGTTCGTCTATCGATGGTTTAACAAAGCCGAACGCTAATGGCCTCACTTTGGCTATAAGCACCTTTTTATGATATGTAGGGAGGGTATCCTCCTCAATATTCAGAACCTCTTCAAATAGCTTTTCTCCCGGTCTTAGCCCTGTTTCTACTATCTTTATATCTCTTCCCGGTACCTTTCCGCTTAGGCGGATCATCTTCTCTGCAAGGTCATATATCTTGACCTGTTCTCCCATGTCAAATACATATATCTCTCCGCCGTGCCCCGTACACCCTGCCTCAAGTACCAGCGAACAGGCTTCGGGTATTGTCATGAAAAATCTGGTAATGTCGTTATGTGTAATTGTTATAGGTCCTCCTGATTCAATCTGTCTTTTGAAGAGTGGTACTACAGAACCATTTGAGCCAAGAACATTCCCAAATCGGGTAGTTACAAAGCTTGTAGGGTTTTCTACATCGTCTTTAACCATTTGGTGATATAGCGACTGGATATATATCTCTGCTGCCCTTTTGCTTGCTCCCATTACATTGGTAGGGTTAACAGCTTTGTCAGTCGATATCATAACAAAGCGTTTTACTCCGAATTCAATAGAGAGGTCTGCGCAGATTTTTGTGCCTAGTACGTTTGTGACAACGGCTGTTGATGGGTGGAACTCCATCATTGGTACATGTTTGTAAGCCGCTGCGTGGAATACAAGACTTGGTTTGGCACATTCGAATATTTGCCTCATCCTCACTTCGTTGCTCACGTTTGCAACTATTGGCTTAATTTCAATCCCGGTGCCCTTACTATTGAGTTCCAGCCAAAGGTCGTTAAGCGGTGTCTCTGCCTGATCTACAAGAACAAGTTTTTTGCATTTGAATTGAATTATCTGGCGGCATATTTCCGATCCGATTGAACCTGCGGCTCCTGTTATGAGAATCACCTGGTCGGTAAATTGATACTCTATGGCGCTGCTGTTCATCTCAATTGTGTTTCTTCCAAGGAGGTCTTCGATTTTAATCTTGTCAATTTGAGCAGGAATCACTTGCTCTCCGTTGCCGTTATCTCCGTTGGTATATCTGCTGAACGAGTTTACGACGAGTAGCTCAAGACCCTCTACAATACACTTTTCGTAAAATTCGTTTCGGATTACCTGAAGTTCAGATCTGTTGATAAGGAGCGTTCCAACGTTGTATTGCTCCATAAGTTCTGTGATGCTTCCATTTGCATATAGAATAGGCAGGCCGGACACAGATTTGCCTGCGCGGTTCTCTTCTAATGTAATAAAAGCTACGGGTTTGTATGGGTTGGTCTTCTCTCCCAATGTTTGGGTTGCAAGTTTTATTGCGTCAGAGTCAGTTCCAAGAATAAAGACTCTTCTCTTTTTACCCATAAGTGCACCTTCGAATATCTCAAATATGCTCTTTACAATAAACCTCAACATTAATTGCCCTGCAATGATTACAAAGCAGAGCACAATAGGCAACCAAACATTACAGTTGGGGATTTGTGCATCCCAGTAACTGGTGAGGTTTATAAAGAGAGTCCCTCCCAGAAACAGGGAGGATGCAAGAAATGATGATGCGGATACTCTTTTAAGATCTTGTACTGTGGAGTATCTGACAACTCCCCGGTGTGTTTGAAAGATTAAAGCCGAGATGGAGTAGAATAATAGTATAGCAAGGAGTTTGTATCCGAAGTAGAGACTTCTGTGTTCTGCAATGGTTTCGCGAAAATACCATATAGCGGTAAATGATAGTGCGACTATAGCCAGGTCAATTATAAATATAATCCACCGTGGCATAAAGTTTTGCAGTAGTATTCTTAAGTGAGGTCTAAGATGCTTGAGTATTTTTTCCATAGCTTGTTCCTGAGATAGAACAGAGAATGTCGGTGACTCACATTTTTGAAGTTTGGAGGTCACCCGTTTAAGTTGTTCAAATATAACAAAAAATATTTTAGATTTCAATAACCATTTTATCAATTGTTAATTATTATTTGTTTGTTTTTAAGGCAACTAAAAAAAACGGCTATTCGTAATGTGTTATTTTACTACGAAATAGTTAAAAATGTGATGATCAGAGGGTTTTTTAATTTCGATTTTTAACTATTTTTGTATAAACATTAATTTCATCAATTATGAGAAATTTTAAGAAATTGTTACCGATAACACTGTTCATTATCACAATTTTATCGGTCTCTAACCTATACGGACAGGAGGTAAAAAGGCAAATTGTACGCTTTGCATTCCTGGCCGACCTCCATATATCTGATGTTGCAACCAACATAGAGGATTATGAGATTTCTGTTAACGATATTAACACATTGAAAGATATAAATTTTGTAATACTGGCGGGGGATATTACCGAATTTGGTTCTGACGAGGAGATACTTCTTGCGAAATCTATTACCGACCGCCTTAAAGTGCCTGTTTTTGTTTTGTCGGGAAACCACGATTCCAAGTGGAGTGAGAGTGGTTGCAACACCTTTGCGAAGGTTTTTGGCTACGAATATTTCAGTTTTGATATGGGTGGGATTCAATTTATCGGGACAAATTCCGGCCCTAATATGCGTATGGCTCCTGCTTTAGTGCCTCGTGAGGCTATGGTTTGGCTCGATTCTGTCACTCGTTCTTTGCCTCGTGAGAAGCCTGTGGTTTTCATAAACCACTATCCGCTCGATGATGCTATGTTGAATTATGCCGATGTTATTGATATGCTAAAGAGGGTGAACATTCAGGCCTCTTTGTGTGGTCATGGCCACTCGAACCGTGAGTTGAACTTTTCTGGTATTCGTGGTGTAATGGGGAGGTCTAATCTGCGTGCCGGCAAGGTTGCCGCGGGGCATGCGGGATACAATATTGTGACTATTTCATATTCACCGTCTGCATCTTCTTCTGCTTCTGCGTCAGCATCTGCAACAGCTTCTGTGTCAGCATCAGCTAATTCAGTTACAGTTGCGTACGTAGATTCTGATTCAAAAGGTCAAAGCAGTTCTGATTACAATAATGGTACGATTTCGTTTGCGGTGCGCAGCAACGGTGTGACTCATGAGCCTTGGCTCACGATGCCATTACTGAAACATTCTGAGAATCCGGTGATGCATGCCCCGGTGGGTGTTGTGTGGGAGTTCCAGGATGATTCGGACATAGGGTCGGCGGCGGCTTTTGCATTTGGAACTGTCTATATTTCGAATACTGCGGGTGTTATCAAGGCGCTTGATGCCGCCGACGGTTCACTCAAGTGGTCATTTACTACGGGTGGCAAGGTCTTCTCTTCGCCTGAGGTTTGTGAGAAGAGCGGAGTACTTGTGGTTGGCTCCACCGACAACTTCATTTACGGTCTGGATGCCCGTTCCGGCAAGTTGCTTTGGAAGGTGGAGGCCGCTAAGAGTGTGTTGGGTTCGCCTACCGTTTTTGGTAACTTAGTATATATAGGTGCATCTGACGGAGTCTTCAGAGCAATTGATATTAAGAGTGGTAAGGTTGCGTGGAGCTACAACGGTATTAAAGGTTTTATTGAGGCTAAGCCTTGGGCTGATGCCGAGGGTGTTTACATTGGCGACTGGGCTAACAGGGTTTATGCATTTGAGCCAAAGTCGGGCAAGCTTCTTTGGGAGTGGACCAACCGTAAGGGGAGGGGATTGTCTGCCGCTGCCGTATGGCCGGTTAAGGCAAACGGCAAAATCTTTGTCGTAACCCCTGAGCGTCGCTCACACGCCATTGATGCCAAAACCGGTAAAGAGTTGTGGAGTGCACGCGGCGGCCGTGAAGCAATCGGCCTCTCCCAGGACGGCTCTGCCGTTTACATCAAAACCATGCAGGACACCGTCATCGCCTTCAGCACCAAAGATTACAACGTTGCTGCCAATGCCAACACTGCAAGTTCATCATCAGCAGCGAGTATGACCGCTTCAACAAGTTCCGCAGGCTCATCAAGGTCAAAAAGGTCAGATGCCAAAGCTTCTAGCAATTCTACCGGTAACACTGCTGCAACCACTACTGCATATACAACAAACTCAACGTTTGGAAGCCCTGCAGAATACAACTCAGCAGTAAATACAACCGGAAACACACCCATCAAGCTTTGGGAATCGCATACCGGCTACGGCTACGAAATCGCCCCATCACCAATGACCACTGCCAACGGCCTCATCTTCGTACCAACAGACAAAGGCAACATCTTCGCCCTAAACGCCACCGACGGCACCGTAGCCTGGCAGTACCTCTTCTCCATCGCCCTCATCAACTACATTCGCCCCATAACATACCAATTACCAGACAGGCATACTAAAACCAATAAAGATTCACATCTTCAGAAATCAACTGCCCAACCTGGCAACCGCCTTCTGCTCGTCACCTCAATGGACGGCAAAGTCGCCATGCTGAGCTACTAGCTAGGCAGCCCCGCAAAAAAATCTCCGCGCCAGTTTATGGTAATGATTTGAAAATCAATAATATAAAAATGAGCCAATTTTTACTCAAAAATTGGCTCATTTTTAATGTGCACACAATTAGCTAGTTACCACAAACTGGCGCGGAGAAAATTCTCCACACACGCCGTAGGCACCACATCTTTGCCGCAGGCATTAACACACGCCGTAGGCACTACATGCTTGCCGCAGGCATTAACACACGCCGTAGGCACTACATGCTTGCCGTAGGCATTAACGCACTCTGTTGGCATAAAAAATAAATCTCCGCGCCACTTTTGGGCAACTATCTGTTAATGAGGTGGTTACAAAAAAGACTTTTTGAAATACAGCGCATTTTTGGCAAAGTCTATTTTTCAATGATTTGAAATACAACGATATATCCAAAAGTGGCGCGGAGATTTATTCGAATTTAAATTTTATATATCTCATTCTAAGCTGGGAACTACCACCCGGCTTTAATTTTTGTAAAAAATCTAATTTGCTGGATCTGGAATCAACTTCTAGAGCGTAAAATATTGTAATAAACTAATATTGAATGGTATAAATACAAAATTAACTTATAAGTTAATATAATTTTGAAATAATTGTTTTAATGAATAGATTTGTAAAAATTATCAGACTGAGTGAGTTCAGATTTAAGCGAGTTAAGTATTATTCAGTGTCAATAAACTCCAATATGGAACGTGATTGTGAATTCTACCGATTCCTGGAACGCACAGAGTCTGATGAAAGTGTTTCTGAGGATTTAAATATTTTATTTGAGTGGATTGAGCAGATAGGTCGTTTATATGGTGCAAAAAGTAAATTTTTCAGAAATGAGGCTTATATCTCTGATACCTCTGCTTTACCACCACCAAGCGCAGTAATGAGAGCATCCAATATAGTAGTAAAAGGTAAATTGAGATTATATTGCTTTAGAGTTAGCGAATGTGTTGTATTTCTTTATAATGGTGGGATTAAAACGACAAAATTTGCTCAGGAGTGTCCTAATGTTAAAGAGCATTTTAAATTAGCTAATTTACTTTCCAGGGCAATTCAAAAAGCAATTGTGGAAAAAAGCATTATCTGGAATAAAAATTATACAGACATAAATTATTCATCAGATTTTCAGATTGAATTATGAAGAATCAAAGTGTAGTATCTCGTTTACGAGAGAGAATCAAACCGGAGCAAAAGTTGTTTGTCAGGAAGAATCTTGCAATTTCTGAGCAGATTTCTTCAATTCTTGAAAATAAAGGTTGGTCTCAGAAGAGGCTCGCTTCAGAGATGGGAAAAAAGCAGAGTGAAATAAGTAAGCTTCTATCCGGGATGCATAATCTTACTTTACAAAGCATTGCAAAGGTAGAAGCTGTTTTGGGTGAGGAGGTCATAACAACTCCTCTTGAAGCGCAGGTAAAATATAAAACGGTTCATTTTATAAAAAAGAGCTCAGTCTCATCTTCATCTACAAGCATTTGTACTGAGGAGAGGTTACAGTTTTTAGAGTCTGTTAATAACCACATTAAGTATTTAGCATAATGGCAGTAGTAGATCATCTCAAAATATCATTTAGCGATATTAAAATACTAAATTCTTCTATTGTAACAACTGAGGGATTTGTGTCAAAAGCGCCTGGATTCTCTTCAGTTAAGGTTGGATGTAAACAAGTTACAAGGCTTAATTTGATAGATAACAGCATAAGAATAATTATGGATGTTGGCCTTTGTGGTGTGGACGATCAAAAGTCAGATGTTGGTGTTCGTGGAGACTTTAGGTTTGAATATGTTTTTTCTGTTTCAAACTTGGGTGACTACATTAGCGATGATAATGACTCAAAAAGGATTGATGGGAACCTTGGGGTTGCATTAATGAGCATTGCCTACTCTACATCAAGAGGTATAGTTTACGAAAAAATTGCGGGCACATTTTTGGCCGGATCAATAATTCCTGTAATTGATCCTTCAAAACTTATTTCGGAAAGTTCAGAGTAAAAACTGGCGCGGAGAATCACTCAAACCTCTTAAACTTCACCTCAATTCCGGCAATATTTAGTATTCGCCGCACAAACGTGTCAATGAGCTCCTCCATATTCTGCGGGTGGGTGTAGAACGAGGGTGAGGCGGGTGCTATTATTGCTCCGGCCTCTGCTAGTGTTGTGAGGTTGCGGAGGTGTATCAGGTTGAAGGGGGTTTCGCGGGGTACTATTATCAGTGGTCGACGTTCTTTAAGCATTACATCGGCAGCGCGTGTGAGGAGGTCTGATGTGGCTCCCGAGGCTATTCGGCCTATTGTGCCCATCGTGCACGGCATGATAATCATTACATCTGCCGCATTTGACCCCGATGCATACGGGTGGTAGTAGCTGTTGTTGTCCAGCACTCCAAATTGTTCACTCTCCATCTTTCTCTCCATCTTACTATTCATGTTGCCCTCCGGCACCTTCTTACCCAACTCATCCTCCCAAACCACTTTAGCCGTATCGGTAAACACCAAATCCAACCAAATACCCATCCCGGCAGCACTTCCATTACCACTTCCACTTACGTTACTATTTACAACACCACTTCCACTTCCCAATGCATTATCATTGCCAAGTACATATCCACTTCCCAATGCATTATCATTACCTAGTACATTATCACCTTTTCCTCTCCCAATTCCGGCGTTACTGAAAATTGCATTACCAAGTCCCAATACATTACCACTACCTAATACATTATCAGTCTCTTCACTATCATTGCTAATTTCTCCCATTCCGCTTCCATTTGCCTTACCACTTCCTGTTCCGGTTAATTCACCGTTAATGGCCCTAACCACCTCCATCATTTTGGAGGCGTATATCTGGCCGCTTGCACCCGTAATGCCTAATAATATTTTCTTCATACTTATATATATGTGATAATGTTGAGCAAAGCTACCAGAACAAAGCTACCAGAACAAAGCTACACATTCAATATTGTACATTCAATACAACAAATGTATTAAAGATTTTGTTTGCTGGAAACAGGGAAGATTGATGTGGTGCCTGCGGCGCGAGTTTATGCCTGCGGTATACAGCAAGATTTTCTCCGCGCCACTTTTGGACAACTATATATAAATGAAATATTTACAAAAGAGACTTTTTGAAACGTAGCGCATTTTTGGCAAAGTCTATTTTTCAAGTGCCTGACAAATAAGCACATATCCAAAACTGGCGCGGAGAAATTTTCTTCTCAATGTTTGTCCACATATTGGCTCGTTTCGAAATGCATGGATATTAGATGTATACCACAAAGTGGCGCGAAGAAATTTTCTTCTCAATGTTTGTCCACATATTGGCTAGTTTCGAAATGCTTGGATATTAGATGTATACCACAAACTGGCGCGGAGAAATTTTCTTCTCAATGTCTGCCCACATTTCGGCTCGTTTCGAAATGCTTGAATATTAGATGTATACCACAAATTGGCGCGGAGAATTGTGCCCTTACAGTTCGAAGTAAACGTTTTTGAGCCAGGTTTTGAAGAGGGGGTCAAGGAATTCCCATTTGCCCTTTTCCTGGGTGAGTATCTCCTTTTTCTGGAGTGCTTCTTTGAGGCGGTTGACGTTGGCCGATGAGTTGAAGCCGTAGCGGAGCATTACCTCGGCGGAGCTCAGTTTTTCGGCGTCGTCCAGAATTGCTTTGAGAAAATTTATTTGAAATCGGCTCAGACGGCCGGTTACTGTGAGAAATCGGTAAGAGTGGAGTTCGATTAGCGAGGTGAACGATTGCATTAGTATCTGGTCGGTGAGGAAGCCTCGGGTGAGGAGGAAGGAGATGTCGCCCAGTTGCTGCGTGTACCATGGATGGCCGTCGGTCAGTTCGTAGGTTTTGTCGGCCAACTCTTTTGACACTACCCGGCCGGCTTTGAGGAAACTCCTTATAATGAAGTCGGTAAAGCTCTTTTTGTCGATTCTGCCGAGCTTGATTCTTTCGGCAAAGTTGTAGAAAAACCTCTGCACTTCAAAAATTTCTTTCATTGCGTTAACCTGCGAACCTGTTATGATATAGGTGCTTGCAGTGTGGCTTTGAAGAATTTTTTCCAGAAGTTTAAGCACATAGTAGTTGTCGTCCAATAGAAGAAGTTCCTGAAACTCCTCGAGGTATATAACCGGATTTGTGTTGTACTTGTTTGCCATGAATTCGGGCATATTCAAAATCTGCTCGGCGATGGCGTCCGGAATTGGGTCTGTGGCTGTTTCGTACTTAACCTCGCCCTCTCCAAATACTCCGGCAATACCGGAATTGATCTCGGCAATTACCTCCTCTCTCTCCTGCGGACTGCTGCAAAAGGTATCCAATAATGAGTCGAACACTTTGTATAACAGGTGTTTCTGGGTGCGTACATTAAAGAGGTTGATTTTGCAGACTGTGTAGCTGTAGCCCTCCTGGCGAAGTTTGATGAGCCCTTGTTGAATGAGGGAGTGCTTTCCGCTTTTTGGGGGTTCGTAGATTAATATGTGCTGTTTTTGTCTTACGAGGTTGATGAAAAGATCCAGTTCCTGATGTCTGGAGATGAAATCAGTGCCGGTAACATATGTGTTGTATGTAAAGGGAGAGTCCATGTTGCACAAAGATATTAAAAAATGTAAAATAATTGTGTAAAGCGGAGAAAATATTTGACATGAGAATATGTTTTTTGCGTTGTTTTACGCAACTTATAAATATACAGGTGCTTGCATTTATGGCAAACACACTAATGCGCACACAACTTTGCCACAGCAAAATTCTCCGCGCCAGTTTTGGACAACATTCTGTAATTAAGAGTTTTACAAATGAGACTTTATGGAATTTCGAGATTTATAGACAAAGTCTGTTTTGCAAACATCTGTCAAACAAGCATATATCCAAAACTGGCGCGGAGAATGTCCCTCTCCCTGCAAATATTCACGTAAAATTTTGTGGAATAATAATATTTGCATATATTTGCGTTCCAAAAATATTAATAGAAGATTGTCAAGCTATTGAATAAGAGTTGTTTAGATAACAGCCGCTTGCAGTCAATAATTTTTAAAAATTATTTTATGTACGCAATTGTAGATATTGCAGGACAGCAATTTAGAGTAGAGAAGGATAGAAAACTCTATGTAAACCGTCTGAAAGCCGAGGAGGGTGCAACGTTGAATTTTGAAAAAGTTCTTCTGGTTGACAACGATGGAGCTATTAAGATTGGTGCCCCTTATGTAGAGGGAGCTTCTGTTAAGGCAACGGTTCTTACTCACCTTAAAGGTGAAAAGGTTATTGTTTTCAAAAAGAAACGCCGTAAAGGTTATTCTAAGAAAAACGGTCACCGTCAGTGTCTTACACAAATCAAAATCGAAGAAATTGCTTAATTTTTAATCCGGAAAAATTTTTAGATTATGGCTCATAAGAAAGGTGTCGGTAGTTCGAAGAACGGACGCGAATCACACAGTAAACGATTAGGCGTTAAATTATTTGGCGGTCAAGTCGCTAAAGCCGGGAACATTCTGATTCGTCAGAGAGGAACAGTTCATAACCCCGGATTAAATGTAGGTATCGGTAAAGATCATACTCTGTATGCACTTACTGATGGTATTGTTTCATTCCGTAAAAAGAGCAACAATAAGTCATACGTATCGGTTTTGCCAAGAGTAACTGCTGAAGCATAAACGAAACGAAAAAAGATTCAAAACAGGGAGATCCAACACGGTCTCCCTTTTTGTTTGCCTTAAATCTTAAAATCAATAAAAACACTTGTTTTATCTCTAAAACAAATTAATATCTAATATGGATTCAAGCCGGCACATATTCAAGCCGGCATAATCTCCTTGTTGAACAACTAAAAACACACGTTCAGACCTCATTATGCTACATTGAGCCATATTCTCTTGGTGTTGAGCTGTATCTATTTGTTTCATAGTCAATTATGTTTTATTTTTGATTTACAGCGAGTTCTGCAACTGCCGCAATTTTCTGCTCCCGAACAATCTTCTTGCACTTGATTAATCTTTCTGCTCCTATTCAATCTCCTTGTGGCTTATGCTCCTTTTGCTGTGAAATCTAAATTTTAAAATACATATGAAAACAATTAAGGTATTTTAAAAAGGTATATGAAGAGTATTAATGTATTTAATGAAGATATATGAAGACAATTAAGGAATTTAATTCATTTAGGGTATTTAGAGTACTTAAAGTGACAAATTGGGTAATTGTTTTTTTGTCACTTTTTGTGATTTTGTCACTTTTTGGAACAGCTGGCTGCGCCTCATTATCCAAGGATCAAATTAAGGCTATTGACACTTATACCGCTTCATGCGACTCGTTTTCAAAGCACCCGACCCTCCTTTTTGAGGAGATAGCGCAAATACGGGCTGAGAGAGCTTTCTGGTACTCCTCGTCACTTAGTGATCCGGAGCTGAGGGTCTCGGAGCTTAATTCGGTATATGGAGCATACGTTAAGGATATGTCGCTGGCAAAAAAGGCTGGTGTTTCGGTGGAGATTTTGCTTACTTACAAAAGGGCGCTTAAGGTTCTTGCGGGAAAGGCGAGGTGGGAGGATGCCGGCCGTGAGTTCAGGTCGTTGGGGAGGACTCTTGATTCGCTTGTTCGCAAATTTAATGATTTGGGTTTTGTGGAGGCTCTTCCGCTTGGGATTGGCAAAAGTGCCGGCCGTGTTGTAGGTTATACGGCTGAGGTTTTGAACAAAAGAGCCCAGGCTAAGTCGGTCAGAGGCTTTGTTATTCAGGGAGATACATTAGTAAATGCTGTAACGGAGGTTTTATGCGAAGTTCTTGCTTCGCCTTCGGTAAATCTGCTGATAGAGAACGAAAAGAGAGGCGTAGAACAAAATTACATCACTTATTTAAAGGCCACCAAGCCGGATAAACCAGCCTTGAGTGTTAGTCAACTTATACCTACCTCGAGCGTTAGTCAAAACGAATCAACATCAAGCGTTAATCAAACTAAACCATTCTCGATCATAAGTCAAAACGAACCAACCTCTAGTGTTAATCAAACTAAACCTTCCTCAACTATTAATCAAAATGAACAAGCATCTACGATTAATCAAACTATTCCAAACTTGAGCGTTAATCATATTACACTTGCCTCGGGTGCAAATCAACTTGAGCCTGCCTCAACTGTTACTCAAACAAAACCTTCCTCAAGTATTAATCAAAATGAACAAACATCTACGATTAATCAGCATGAACAAGCATCTACGATTAATCAAACTATTCCAAACTTAAGCGTTAATCATATTGCAAGCGACGGCTACATACATGACAAACGCTATTTTGAGCTCAAGGGCAGGGCAGAGGAGTTGACCTCCAGAAAGGCCGGGATCATTTCCGCCATTAAACATTTGGCAAGAGCCCATTCAAAACTCACCACCGAACTGCAAAAAGGTAAAGAGGTTGCTGATTTTTGGGAAGAACTTCTTGAGTTTAACAAAGAGCTTGAAGCTCTTGAAAAAGGCCTTAAGTCAATAAAATTTTAACACCTACTCAGCTATTATTTATACTAATTCCTAATTCATACATACATACATACATACATACATACATACATACATACATACATACATACATAAATAAATGAATAGCAATTCAACACTTGATACTTGACAGCAAACCTTCCATTTTCAATCCCTGGGAATTTTTTCCTCTTGCTTCATAATCAAGATGTTAAATGTTTGCACAGAATATCTTAACCTTCAGATAATCAGTTAAATAGAATGATTGACGAAATAAAAACAGTTTTCAATAATGTGTGAAAAGCTCAATCCCTGGGAATTCTTTCCTCTTGCTTTATATTCAGTGAGTTATAAGTATTTTGGTAGTTCGCCTAACTTGCAGATTATCAACTAAAAGGAAAGAATTCCCAGGGATTGTTTTTGGTTCGAAACCAATCGAAACCAATCGAAATCAATCGAAATCAATCGAAATCAATCGAAATCAATCGAAATCAATCGCAACAAATCTAAACCAATTGCAACCAATTGCAACCAATTGCAACCAATTGTAAATCAATATAAAAGACACCAATATGAAAACAGATTTAATTGCCAAGGAGTTGAATTTGATCAGGCGCGCTCTTGAAGAGGCTGATAGGGTGCGTTTTGCGAAGGGGCTTGATGAAGATACCAGGGTGGAGCTTGAGAAGGCTTCGGTTGTTTTACGAATTAGAGAGAGGCAGTTGATTAGTGATATTGGGGTTGAGATTGCTGCTCAGATTAAAGAGTCGTCGGAGTCGCTTGAAGAGCTTGCCCGGTCAATCAGGCAAAGAAGCGCCCGTCTGTCAAAAACGGCAAAGAGCACCGACAGCGTGACCAAAGCCCTCGAGAGGGTTATTGAGGCGGTTGTATTGCTAAAACGACTAGCTTAAAAAATTGTGAATTTTAAGTTGTTTCGTAACGCGCATATGGTCAAATATATACAGAAATGATAATGCGCTTTTTTGAATAATGAATATTGTAACACACAGATAACGAGTGCTTTGCAAAGTGTCTTAAAAATCACCATAACATCATCACTGGTATTTGAGTGCAACTATTATCGGTAATCACAGAGAAAGTCTTTGCAATGGCCAGTAATTCAGGTGTTTAGAGTGTTCGGGAGCGCAGGTCTTTGCAATGGCCAGTAATTTATGCCTTTACAGTAGCTAATAATCCATGGCACTTACTGTGACCAGTAATCAAGGTCTTTAAAGTGACCAGTAATCAAGGTCTTTGATTATGTTGCGGAAGACGCCGCGGATGTCAACTACAAGGCCGTGGGGTACGAGGAGGTCTTTGAAGTCGTCCTGGGTCATTGAGCGGTACTCTTTGTGGGGTACTGCCATTATGATGGCGTTGTATTTGCCGGTTGGTTTGTCGACCATTTTGATTCCGTATTCGTGATCTACATAGGCGGGATCTGCTTTTGGGTCAACAACGTCAACTTCGGTTCTGTAGCTGAGGAGTTCGTATACAATGTCGGCTACTTTTGAGTTTCGTATGTCGGAGACGTTCTCTTTGTAGGTTACACCCATTATGAGTACACGCGATTTTGCAGGTGACTGAATACCTGCCTGATTACTTGCCTGGTTACTTGCCTGGTTACCTGCCTGGTTACCTGCCTGGTTACCTGCCTGGTTACCTGCCTGGTTACCTGCCTGATTACCTGCCTGATTACTTGCCTGGTTACCTGCCTGGTTACTTGCCTGGTTACCTGACTGAATGCCCGTCTGGTTGCCTGCCTGAACGCCCGCCTGAACGCCCGCCTGAATGCCTGCCTGTATTCCGGCAGACTGATTTCCGGCCAGCATTCTCTTGACGGTCTGCTTTGCAATATATCCACCCATTGAATCATTCACAAACCTGCCTGAGGCAATCATCTGTGGGTGATACTTAAGCTCAGAGGCCTTATGAACCATATAATAGGGGTCAACACCAATGCAGTGGCCACCAACCAGCCCTGGTGTGTAAGCCACGAAATTCCACTTGGTTGCCGCGGCGTTTATCACATCGTAAGTATTGATTCCCATTCTGTTGAATAGAATTGAGAGCTCGTTCATAAGAGCAATGTTAACATCTCTTTGAGTGTTCTCAATTATCTTGGCTGCCTCGGCAACCTTCATCCCGGGAGCTCTGTGAACGCCGGCCTCCACAACTGTTTCGTAAACCTTTGCAATGATGTCAAGGGACTCGTCATCGCAACCCGAAACAATTTTAATGGTTTTCTGCAGAGAGTGCTCTGCATCACCCGGGTTAATTCTCTCAGGCGAGTAGCCTACTTTAAAATCCTCGATAAACTTTAACCCTGAAACACTCTCCAGCAGCGGAACGCACTCCTCCTCAGTACAACCGGGATAAACGGTTGACTCATAAATTACATAATCTCCTTTTTTTAAGACTTTTGCAACCGAAAGTGTGGCTGAAAGCAGAGGTTTGAGGTCAGGTGTGTTGTATTTGTCGATAGGTGTGGGAACTGCCACAATGTAAAAGCTCGCTTTTTTGAGCTCTTCGGGGTCGGAGGTGAATATTATATTGCGATTCTCAAATGTTTCGGGGCCAAGCTCTTCGCTCGGGTCCTGGCTGTTGCGCAACATTTTGAGGTTCCTCTCGTTTATGTCAAATCCAATAACGGACATTTTTTTTGCGAACTCAAGTGCAAGGGGTAAACCCACATATCCAAGACCCACAACGGCCAGCTTAAGTTTGTTTGAAATCAGTTGATTGTACATATCAATATAATTATTCGAGGTTATTTGAAGCTAAAAAGGAAAAAAAGGAACAAAATTGGAGTTAAGGTAAAACTAAGCAATTATAAAACAGTCTGATAAGCATTTATATATAATTATTCAAACTTTAATATAAGGTAAAATTTAATGTTAAATTAAACGTTAAATCATTATTAATTTTAGCTTAACAAAGATAATTCATTTACCTATATTTTGAGTACATTTGTAGTGACTACACCAAATTAACAACACAATATGTCCTGGTATGTACTTTATACATCCGCCCGGGCAGAAAAGAGAGTTTTTGATCGCATCAGTGAGATGGAGATCGAAGTTTACTTACCTTTGCACAAGGTTAAAAGAAGATGGAGCGACAGAATCAAGCTAATTGAGATTCCGCTGTTCAACTCCTATATTTTTGTCAAATGTGATGAGCATAAACTTCGCGAACTGCTTCTGATATATGGCGTTTCGAGAATTGTCTATTATCTGGGCAGACCTGCAATCGTTAGAGATTGCGAGATTGATTCAATCAAGGAATTTCTTGAGGTAGCCGCACACAAAGAGATAATTATCTGCGGTGACGAGGTTGATATCATTTGCGGACCTTTCGAAAACAGAGGAGGTAAAGTTCTTGAGATTGGAGACAAATGGGCTAAGCTTTATCTTAAAGAGTTGGGTGCCAAAATTTATGTATCTTTGCTGGAGATTAGCAAAAAAGAGATCGGCAATAAAAAATAACAGAGATGGATTATAATACTCAGAGAAGTAAGCTGATAATGCCCGAATATGGAAGGCATGTTCAGAAGATGATAGAATATGTGATGAACATAGAGGATAAGGATAAACGAAACGAACAAATCAGAGCCGTTGTTGCAGTAATGGGAATTCTTAATCCTCAACTGAGAGACCTCAATGATTTCAGACATAAACTGTGGGATCACGTTCAGATTATTTCTGATTTTGAAATAGATATTGAATCTCCATATCCTCTGCCTACAAAGGAGACCTTTATCACGAAACCAAACCCGGTTCCTCTGGATAAAACTCCTCTCAAGGCAGCTCACTACGGGAGAAATATCCAGAATATGGTGGATATGATTGCCGAAAAGCCTGAAGATGAGCTTCGCCGCAATATGGTCATGGTTCTTGCCAACTATATGAGGCAGCAGTATCTTATCTGGAATAAAGATTCTGTAAGTGAGGAGACAATTTTTAAAGATATTGATACTCTTTCTGGTGGAAGGATTAAAATTCCGGAGGATTTTCACCTATCTACCGTTCATTATGCTCCGTCGCCTACACAACAGGGAAGCCACGGCGCATATCAGTCTCACAGAGGCGAAGGAAATAGGGGCGAAAGCTACAGGAGCGAGGGTCACAGGAGCAATGTCTACAGAGGTAATAAGAAAAAAATAAACAAGAGAAAGTAATGGCTGTTTTCAAGGTAGAGGGTGGACACCGGCTCAATGGTGAGGTCACTCCGCAGGGGGCTAAAAATGAAGCGCTCCAGATACTCTCCGCTGTATTACTCACAAAAGAGAGGGTTGTAGTTCATAATGTGCCTGACATCATTGATGTTATGAAGCTCATTGAACTACTTGGCCGTCTGGGAGTAAAGGTCGAAAACCTTTGCGCTTCGGGCACTTCGGCCTGTATTTCGCACTCTTATGCCTTTACAGCGGCCGATATTGACCTTGATTTTATAAGATCACAGGAGTTTTGCAAAATGTCATCGGCTCTAAGGGGTTCGGTGATGCTCACCGGGCCGCTTCTCACAAGATTCGGCAGCGCATTCATGCCAAAACCGGGAGGCGACAAAATCGGCCGCCGCCGACTTGACACGCATCTCATTGGTATGGAGAAGCTTGGTGCAAAACTTAATTTTGAAAGCGGTGGTTCATTCTTTGAACTTACTGCCAAAAACGGACTTAAGGGTTGCTATATGCTTCTTGACGAGGCATCGGTTACCGGTACTGCAAACTTAGTGATGGCGGCGGTGATGGCCAAGGGTCAAACCACAATTTATAACGCTGCCTGTGAGCCATATCTGCAACAACTTTGCAAGATGCTCAACAGAATGGGTGCAAAGATTTCGGGCATCGGCTCAAACCTTCTTTTAATTGAGGGAGTTGAATCGCTGGGCGGAACTGAGCACACAATCCTGCCCGATATGATCGAAATCGGCAGTTTTATCGGCCTTGCGGCAATGACTGCGAGTGAACTCACAATCAAGAATGTAGCTTACGACCAGCTTGGCATTATACCGGACCAGTTCCGCCGTCTTGGAATAACAATTGAGCGCAAAGGCGACGACATATACATACCAACTCACGAACACTACGAAATTGAGAGCTTCCTTGACGGATCAATCATGACCATTGCCGATGCCCCTTGGCCGGGACTAACTCCCGACCTGCTTTCGGTATTTTTGGTTGTGGCCACACAGGCAAAAGGTTCGGTGCTTATTCACCAGAAGATGTTCGAGAGCCGCCTCTTTTTCGTTGACAAACTGATTGACATGGGCGCTCAGATTATTCTCTGCGATCCGCACCGGGCAACCATCATCGGACATAACAGAGAGTTCTGTCTCAGAGGTACCAAAATGTCCTCTCCGGACATAAGGGCAGGAATTGCTCTTCTGATTGCAGCTATGAGTGCCAAAGGGACAAGCATTATTGAAAATATTGAGCAAATTGACAGAGGCTACCAGAATATTGACATACGTCTTAATGCTCTCGGAGCAAAAATTGAAAGGTTATAATTCTAAAATTCAAGCATTTATTTAATATGGCCAAAAAGAAGAGTGTTGCTGCAGAGATCGCTCCCCCACCTAAGGGGATAGAGGCTGTTAAGCTCATAACAGGTTTGTTCTTTGCCGCTTTATCGGTTTATACATTTGTTGCTCTTATCTCTTATGTTTTTACCTGGGCTGAGGATCAGTCGCTGTTATCACGCCCCGATGTCTGGAGTACAATAGTGCCGGTAGAGAACGGTGCGGGTAAACTTGGGTTTTTCTGGGCCAACTTTTTGGTGTCAAGACTGTTTGGCCTGGGAGCTTTTATTATTCCCTTCTTCTTTGCCGCAGTTGCGATTTTTTCGCTTAAAATTAAGAAAGTAAGTCTTTTACGTCAATTTTTTCTCTCAGCATACGGAGCAATTATTCTTTCGCTTTTATTTTCATTTGTATTTGGCTTTACCCGCTTTGACGATTGGTTTGGCAATGGGGCAGGGGGCTCTTACGGCTATTTTGTGAACAGATGGCTTATTGGAATGCTTGGAGTGACAGGTGCAGGAGCTGTGATAATTGTTCTTTTTATAACCTGGCTTGTTTTAATCAGTTACAAGGTTGTGGAGTGGTTTGGCAGGGCAATAGCTGCAATTTTCCACCCTAAGCGTCGTGAGGAGGTTGTGATTGATGACACTTTTATGATTGATGACTCTGCCGTTTTGGAGACAACTGCTGATGAAGCATCCGATTCGGAGGTAATTGAGGAGGAGCTGACCCCGGATGATGGTAAAAAGGTTCTTTTTGAAATTGAGAAGCAGCCTGAAATTGAGATGGTTGATGAGAAGTTTGCTGATAATGCAGATGAAAATTTACCGCCGTTTGAGGTTATTGAAAATACAAATGATGACGAAGAGGATTTCTTGAAAGATCTTCCTAAAGGCTCTCTGGACACGCTTTTTGACCCGCGTCTTGATTTGGCAAACTACCAGATTCCTCCTTTAAGTCTGTTGGATGACTACAAGGACAGAATTTATAAGGTTCCTGCTGATGAGCTTGAGAAGAATAACAGAAAGATTGTTAAAACTTTAAGTGATTATAAAATCTCTGTCGAAAAGATTTTTGCCCGCACTGGCCCGACTGTTACTCTGTATGAGATTGTACCGAGTGCAGGTGTGAGAATTTCTCAGATCAAGAGGCTTGAGGATGATATTGCCCTTTCGCTTGCTGCAAGAGGTGTACGAATTATTGCCCCAATACCGGGTACAAATGCCGTTGGTATTGAGGTTGCAAACGATAAGCCTAGTGTGGTTCCGATGAAGTCGGTTCTCGAAGACCCTAAGTTTAGAAATGCAAACTTTGAGTTACCTGTTGTTATTGGCCGTACAATTTCCAATGAGGCAATGATGTTTGACCTTGCCAAAATGCCTCACCTTTTGGTGGCGGGTGCTACCGGTCAGGGTAAATCGGTGGGTTTGAATGCAATAATTACCTCGTTACTTTACACAAAACATCCGTCTGAACTTAAATTTGTGCTTATTGACCCGAAAAAGGTTGAGCTTTCGCTCTACTCAAAAATTGAGAAGCACTTTTTGGCTAAACTTCCTGATAGTGAAGATGCTATTATTACTGATACTCAAAAGGTTGTATATACTTTAAAGTCTCTGACAATAGAGATGGATTCGAGGTACGATCTGCTTAAACTGGCTCATGTAAGAACAGTTAAGGAGTATAACGAGAAGTTTCTTTCGCGTCGCCTGAACCCTCTTAAGGGTCACAGATACATGCATTTTATTGTTGTGGTTATAGATGAGTTTGCTGATCTTTTAATGACAGCAGGTCGTGAGATTGAAGAGCCTATCGTTCGCCTTGCCCAGCTTGCACGTGCGATTGGAATTCACCTTGTGATTGCAACTCAAAGGCCTACTACAAACATTATTACCGGTCTTATAAAGGCCAACTTCCCTGCGCGTATTGCATTCAGGGTTATCTCAAATATTGACTCACGTACTATTCTTGAATCTACCGGTGCAAATCAGCTGGTTGGTCGCGGAGATATGCTTATCTCTGTAAGTGGTGAGTTGACTCGTGTTCAGTGTGCTTATATCGATACTGCCGAGGTTGAGAGGATCACCGAATTCATAGGAAATCAGCAGGGTTACTCTTCGGCACACTATTTGCCCGAGTATACTGGTGAAGAGGGGGATGTTTCAATGGCGGGTGAGATTGACCTTGGAAAAAGGGATAAGCTCTTTGACGAAGCGGCAAAACTTGTGGTACAGTATCAACAGGGTTCTACATCACTCATTCAGAGGAGAATGAATCTTGGATACAATCGTGCCGGAAGAATAATGGATCAGCTTGAGGCGGCTGGAATTGTTGGCCCTCAGGAGGGTAGCCGTGCACGTCAGGTTTTAATCTCAGACTTCATGACCCTTGACAGAATTCTCTCTTCGATTGATTAAAATGGCCAATTCATTTATGTTAAAGTCAAAAGTTGCAGGATTACCGGGTGCTCTTGTGCTCCTGGTTTCGATATTCTCTTTTACCTCTGCTCCTGCAAATACAAATTCTGCTCAGTTGCTTAGGAAGATGACCGAGGCAATTAAGGAGAATGCGGCTGTTGAGCTAAAGTTTGAGATGGTTGCTAATATCGCGGGTTCGGCTACTCCTGATGCTTTCAAGGGTACAGTTCAGGCTCAGGGTAATGCCTTTAGGCTGATTAATCCTCATGTTGAGCTGTTCTGTGATGGAAAGAGCAAGTGGATAGTTAATGTTGATGCCGGTGAGCTGACAATTTTCCCGAATGATACTACTCAAAAAGATCTTGTTGAGAATCCTGTTGGGTTTTTAACTTCTCTTGGTGGTCCGGATAGTGGTTATAAGTTTCCTGAAAAGCCCAAGGATGGGCCGGTATGGATTATTGAGCTTACTCCGGTTAGCAAAAGGACTGCATACAAAAATGTGATTGTGGGGATTAATAAGATCACCAATCTGCCTGTTTCTATTGAATATAACGGAAAGGATGGGAGCAACTACAAGGTTGTAATCACTTCATTTAAAAGTGTTCCTGCCTGGTCTCTCTCAAATTTTGTTTTTCCTGACTCCAAAATGTCCGGTTTAACTGTAACTGACCTGAGGTAATTTTCGGTTAGTAGAAAATCAAGTGATTATTTCTGATTTAAACTGTTTTGCTTAGGCGAAATACCTCAATAATTGACGGGTAGGTGTTCTCAAGATAGCCTGCTAATTCCTCCCTCTTAATCCATATAGCCTTCTCGATATCCTCCTCCACTTGGGGAACGGTGTGAGTTCCATTGCCTGTGTACTCCATTTTATACCATTTTGTACATTTTAGCCAGAAGAGATTGTTTCTGTGGTAGGTGTGATATGTGTCGCAAATATGCTGCTTTATAACAACTTTGTCTATTCCGCACTCCTCTTCAACCTCTCTCACTGCTGCACAGCGAATATCTTCGTTTGGTTCCTGAGTTCCTTTTGGCAGATCCCATTTGCCGTGCCTGAATATCATCAGAAACTCTCCTTTTGAGTTGGTCACCAAACCTCCGCCTGCATTGATGTGGGTGAGACCCGAAAAGAGTTGGTTGAATGTTGTCTCTTCATTCTCGCTCGGTACATACATTCTTGAGATGTTGGGGGTCTGGTCAAAGAGCATTGGAATGCCTCCGAGTTCTTCCGCTGAACCGGGTTTGTATAGTACTGCTTCGGGGTCTTTGATCATTTGGTCTGTATTGGAACATACAGAAAGCCGGCGGTTGTTGAAGTAGATGCTGAACATTAAAAAATAGGATTGATTTTACTATCTTTGTACAAAGTTAATTTATTTTATGGAGTCTGTAGAAAAAATAATCGCCAGACAGCTGTTGGATATTAAAGCTGTGATGTTGAATGTGGAGAAACCTTTTACCTGGGCTTCCGGTTGGAAGTCTCCTATATATTGCGATAATAGAAAAATTTTGTCATATCCCAAGGCTCGTTCAATTGTCACCAAAAGTTTAGCCAGGCTCATTTCTCAAAGCTACGAGAATGTTGATGTTATTGCCGGCGTTGCTACCGGTGCTATTGCGTGGGGAGTTCTTGTTGCCGAGGAGCTTGGAAAACCTTTTATTTATGTGCGTCCTAAACCAAAAGATCATGGTACCGGCGCACAGATTGAGGGTGAACTCCCTGCTAAGGCAAAGGTGGTTGTGGTTGAGGATCTTATCTCGACAGGGGGGAGTTCACTCTCTGCGGTTGAGTGTTTGAATAAAGAGGGGGCAAATGTTCTTGGAATGGTTGCAATTTTCTCGTACAATTTCAATAAGGCGCGCCGTGCTTTCGAGTATGGTAATGTTGAACTTCGTACATTAACAAATTACGATTCTCTTATAAATGAGGCTGTTGAGTGCAAATTCATTAAGGATTCAGACCTGGAGACGCTTCAGGATTGGAGGTATCAGCCTGAGGTTTGGGGGCAGCAGACTCAATAGCTCCTGATTTAAGTCTAAACATTTCATTAATTTAAAAATGGCTTCAAGTACACATATAGAGGGTCGGGTGGTGAGAATTGCTCGTCCTGTTGAGGTTTTATTCGCGGTGTTTACCGATTTGACAAACTTTACCAAAAATATTCCGCCCGAAATGGCCGGGAAGGCTGATTTGACTACAACTCCTGACACACTTGTTGCGAGGGCTCAGGGGATGGAGCTTGGGGTAAAAATTGCTGAAAGAACTCCTTTCAGCAGAATCGTGTACGAACAGTATGGCAATTCGCCTTTCCCTTTCTCATTTACTATTAATCTTGATTCACCCGACCCCTCACACACCGATTTTCAGCTTGTGATGGACACCGAACTTTCTGGTATGTTTAAGATGATGCTGGGTGGTAAACTTAAGGAGATTGTTGATAGAGTTACCGACCAAATCGAAATGGCTTTGGGGGCAGTGTAATTTTATTTTTCTATCTTGTGACTAAATAGGAAAGCTCGTTAATTGATGTCTAATTGCAATTATAGTTAGTATTAATTTGGGGTTTCAAGAAAAAATCAAAAAATGAAAAATCTTAGATCACTATTACTTTTATCTGTAATGATAATGACAGCTATGATTGTAAACGGAGAGGGCAAAAGGGGGGATTTCAGGACAAATAATCTGACAAATTCAATTATTCCCGAACCTCAGTATATATATGTAAATGGCACCGGAGGTGTTACGATAACGCCGGGGAGTGTAATTTTGGCTCCCGGTTGTGAGGAGATGAATTCCGCCGACTTTTTAAATACCTATTTGAATAATTACTACGGGTTTTCGCTGAAAATCGTAAACACGCAGGCTGAACTTGAAACTTTTTTGAAGTCACAACCTTCCGGAACTTCAGGTGCATCCGTAGCTTCAAGTTCGTCTGAGACTTCAGGTACTTTAAAAACTTCAAGAGCAACAAAATCTTCAAAGGCGTCAAAAGCTCAAAGTGCTGCTAAAACCTTAAATGCTGCAAATGTAATTGTCTCTCAATCAGCTGAAATCTCTGTAATCGACCTCTCAATAAAGCCGCTTGGCTCTCTGATCGATCCGGCTAAATTTGACTTTACAGCAGAAGATATTAAACGGGAAGGTGCTTATTACCTTAAGACCTCTGGCAACACAGCTACCTTGGTTGGTGCAAATCCTCAGGGGCTCTTTTACGCTGTCCAGTCTCTTATTCAAATGCTTCCGGTTCAATTCAGGGATTCACACACTGCACAACACACTGCACAACATACTGCTCATGCTGGGCAACATTCTGCAGAACATACAGCTCAGCACTCAACGCAAAATACATCTCAGCACTCAGCGCAGCTCTCTGCACAGCACCTCAACCGGGTAAACTCCCAAAAATCAATTCCTAATCTTCAGGTAATTGCTGCTGAAATTGTTGACTTCCCTCGTTTTGAGTATAGGGGCATGCATCTTGATGTTGTAAGACACATATACTCTGTTGATTATATTAAACAATACATCGATTATCTGGCTCTTCACAAGATGAATTATTTTCATTGGCATTTGACTGACGATCAGGGCTGGAGAATGGAGAGCAAGAGCCATCCTAAGCTTAATGAAATTGGTTCGTGGAGGGCTGGTACCATTATTGGGATCTTCCCGGGAACAGGCGTTGACAGTACTCGTTACGGCGGTTACTACACAATTGAGCAGATGAAAGATGTGATTGAGTATGCTGCTCAGAGATATATCGAGATTGTTCCTGAGATTGATGTTCCGGGTCACTCTATGGCAATAATTGCTACTTATCCGCAATTCAGTACCACTCCAAATATTCCTAAAGAGCCTGCAATTACATGGGGTATTTATAACAGGCAGAATAATGTGCTTGCTCCGTCGGAGGAGGTTTTTGAATTTCTCTCTGATGTATTTAATGAGCTGATGGATGTTTTTCCGGGTCAATATATTCACATTGGTGCTGATGAGTGTGCCAAGAGGTGGTGGGAGGAGTCTGCTGAGACTCAGGCTTTCATGAAGGAGTATGGGCTTAAGGATGAGAATGAGCTTCAGAAGTATTTTGCAAAACGTATTGCCGATATGGTGCATGCTCGTGGTCGTAAGTTTATTGGTTGGGACGAGATGCTTGATGATGGGCTTGTTGATGGTGCAATAGTTATGAGTTGGAGAAATGTTGAAAATGGCATAAAGGCTGCAGAGCTTGGCCACAAGGCGATTATGACTCCGATAAAATATAGTTATTTTAATGTAGCTCAGAAAAGGAACGAGGATACCCTTTGCCATAGAAGCTGGTACGCTCCGGTTGATTCGGTCTATCTGTTTGAGCCTGTTCCTGCTTGGGTTCCTGCTGAGGTTGCTGCCAATGTGCTTGGGGGTCAGGGTTGTATGTGGACTGAGTATTTCCCTCACAGGCAGCGTCTTGAATACGGAATTTTCCCGCGTTTCTCCGCTCTTGCCGAGGTTTACTGGACTTTACCTTCAAGAAAGAGCTGGCCTAAGTTCCAGCTTAAGCTTGTTGACCAGTTTGACCGCTACGACCTTTGGGGAGCTAACTACGCTACTGAATTTTTCCGCTCTTCGGGTTTATCCCGTAATAAACGGTAACTTTATTTCCCGCTCATTTAAGGGTTTATATACATTTGTGCGTCATATATATGATAAGCCAAATTATTTGGTTATTATTTAGAAACGCTCTCAATAATTATATACGCTTTATTTAAACTTTTTGATTATATTTATTAGCTATTAAATTATAAGTCTACTCTTTATCTCACTCACTTATACAATAATTGACCAATTAATTCATTAACTCATTTAGTCATATGTTCCAAATTAAATCAGATTCAAAAGGAAGTTACCTTTATAGGAAGTCCAACCCGGTTGTCACTCTTGATTATATGATTGAAACTATTGACTACTTTGATAAAGGAGATAAACTTCCTCAGAATTTAAGAATACTGGAGGACTCCAGAGATATTTGTATTAAATTCTCTATACAGGAGATTCCTGCAATATTAAAGAAAGCGAGTAAAGTTGCCGAAAAGTATCAATTGGTAAAACATGCAATTATATATAATTCACCCGTTTATACTGCCTTCGGTCTCTTGGCCGAAAATCTTATAAGCAATAAGAGCTATTATATAAAGGCCTTCTCTTCTGTAACAGCTGCCAGAGAGTGGCTCGAGATTGACTGTTCTATATAACAATTTCTTAATTAGCACTATGCTTGTTGTCTGTGAATATTATTCTTAAAGATTGTGTAAACATTTTGTTTTCTCAGATGTTATATAAGCTGAACTATTAATAAAATAATTTCCCTAACTTAGTAGGTGGCATTATTATTTATGCCGCCATTTTTTTTCCGGAGTGAAGCTTGTCTTTTTACAACAGCATGAAGAATAACTTGTTATATAAAATTAAAAAAGATTCAAAAGGAGATTATCTCTACATAAAAAGTGATGACATTATTACTTTGGAAAGCAAAATTAATCTTCTTGAATCGTTTAAAAATAACAAGGCTCTTCCCAGGAATCTAAGAATTTTTGACAGTGCCGGTAGTTCGAAGCTCTCATTTACTCTATCCGGAGTCAGAGAACTTATGAAAAAGGCGACTGAAGTAACAGAGGAGTTTGATTCAATTAAATATGCGATTATTCTCAACACCGCCCTCTATGTGGCATATGTAATTTTTGCAGAGACAATTACTGCAAATTCAAAATTCTCCATAAAGGTTTTCTCCACACTCAAAGCCGCCAAAATCTGGTTGGAAAAATAATAATTAAACAATCCAAAAGCTGGTTTGAGAATAATGGGCAAGCAATCAAAAAAAAATCGTAAGGTTGAGAGAAGCTTAAGCACTTTTGTATCAAAGGAGCTTCCTGCTATATTCCTGGAATATTTAAACGATGCTGCCGGTGAGCTTGCTCCCAAAATTGTAGCTGCTATTGAGGAGAATGAACCTGTTGTATCAATAAGGCTTAACCCTTTTAAATCTGTTGGATGTGATGTCGATTCAGTTGTAAATGATGCCATTAAGGAGGGTAATAGGATTCCCTGGTGCGCTAACGGATTCTACTTGAGCCGGAGGCCTCAGTTTACCTTTGATCCTACACTTCACGCGGGTGCATACTATGTTCAGGAACCAAGTTCTATGTTTCTGGAGATGCTCAGGCCTGTTTTACAATCGCTCTCTCCCCGTAACGTTCTTGATTTATGCGCAGCTCCCGGTGGAAAAAGCACTCACCTTATCTCTATGCTCCCACTCGGCACTCGGTTTACAGTTAACGAGGTTGTTAAGCCGCGTCTTTCTGCCCTGAGAGAAAATATTCTTAAATGGGGAGTGCCCGGCATACAAATCACAAGCAAAGAGGCTCACCAGTTTGCCCCAAACGATTTTCCACACTCATCAAATCATATCTCAAATCACTACGTAAATATAAAAGTAACCAGCAATTCAAACATTAACCCAAATTCAAACGCAAATCCTAGCGATACTTCAAACGCAAATCCAAACCCAAATCGCACAGCAGAAAACTACCTAAATGACGTCAACAGAATAGGCTCATCAGAAAATTTCTCATCAGACCTTTTTGACTTTATATTGGTAGATGCTCCCTGTTCCGGTGAGGGGATGTTCAGAAAAGATCCGGGTGCAATTTCTGAGTGGTCAGAGGAGAATGTCAAGATGTGTGCTGCCAGGCAGAAGAAAATTGTGCAGGAGATTTGGGGTGCGCTCAGGCCGGGTGGTTTACTTGCCTATTCAACCTGTACCTTCAATAGGTACGAAAATGATATGAATGTGGCTTGGATGAAACGTGAGCTTGGCGCTTCTCTTATATCGCTTGAGAAGTTTTATAAATCTCAGGGCCTTGAACACATTTTTAGTGATAAAATTCGAGAAGAGTGGGGCATAAAGAAAAGTGAAGAGGGTGGATATCAGTTTTTTCCGGGTATAGTGCGTGGCGAAGGCCTCTACCTTGCACTACTTTATAAACCTGAATTCACATCAGAAACAGAGCTCTCTGGATCAGCCATATTTTCAACAGAAACAGCAGCCTCTGGATCAGCCATACATTCAGCAGAAGCAGCACCCTCTGGATCACAAAAATCTTCAACAGAACAGAAAGACTCTAACAGTTTGGAACCATTTCGCAGTCTTGGAATGCCTAATCAGGCACTAAAAATAAGAAGCAATTCTTATGTGAATTCAGTTGATAATACTTCCAGAACCTCTCCATACAAAACCTCTTCAAACAAACTCTCTACAAATAAGTTCTCGTCTAAAAAAGTCTCTACCGATAGCACTTCAAATAAACCGTCAACGAATAGGCCTTCATCGAATAAACTCTCTACCAAGAAATCCTTTTTTGGGAGCCTATCTGATACTCCTTCATTAGCGCCATCACATGAAGAGGCACTTCTTATAAATATTAATCTCTTCAATATTGATGGTGTAGCCGAGCAATTATTTGATGGTAAGACGTCTAAACGGTCTGGGTATGAACTAATACCCAAATTGCAGGAATCTGAGATGATATCTAAATTTCAGGAATCTGAGTTGACAGATAAATTGTCTGATTATGAATCGATTCCTCAATGGCCAGAACATGAACTAACCAAAGAACAGGCTATTAAATTCCTTTCCAGAGAGAGTCTTGTTCTTGAAGGTGCACCTACAGGCTACTTAAAGGTCACATACGGCGGCCTAGGCCTCGGCTTCGTCAAAAACATCGGCAGCCGCGCAAACAACCTCCTCCCGACCAACTTAAGAATCCGCAAACAACAATAATCTCCGCGCCAGTTTGTGGTGCCTACGGTGTATATGGTGCCTGCGGCGTGTGTTTCTGCCTTCGGCATGTTGGGGTGTATGTGGTATGTGGGAGCTGGTGGGTTGAGCTCTTTTGGGTGTGTTGGTGCATGAGCGGTGTTGGTGAAAAAAAAGACCTTTACGGTGTGGTAAAGGTCTTTTTTTTGTGTGGTGTCTGGTTAGCCGCCGCTGTGGTCAAAGGCGATGATTAGCCGCCGAAGTGTCCGTTGGCCATTAGCCGCCGAAGTCGTCGAAGGCGATGTTTTCTTCGGGTACGCCGAGGTTGTCGAGCATGTTGGAGACGGCACTGTTCATCATTGGCGGGCCGCATAGGTAGTACTCGATATCTTCGGGTGCTTCGTGGTTGCCGAGGTAGTTGTCGAGCAGAACTTTATGTATGAAGCCGGTGTAGCCGGTCCAGTTGTCTTCGGGTTTTGGTTCGCTCAGGGCGAGGTTGAAGGTGAAGTTCGGGAACTCTTTCTCAATTGCGCGGAACTCCTCTTCGTAGAAGACCTCTCTGAGTGATCGTGCTCCGTACCAGAAGCTCACCTTGCGGGTGGTCTTTTCGGTGTTGAAGAGGTGGAAGATGTGTGAGCGCATTGGTGCCATTCCTGCTCCTCCGCCTATGAAAACGATTTCGTTTTGTGTATCTTTTATGAAGAACTCGCCGTAAGGGCCCGAAATTGTTACTTTATCGCCCGGTTTGCGTGAGAATATGTATGAAGAGCAAACTCCGGGGTTAACAGGCATGAATGTGCCTTTGCTTCTGTCCCAAGGTGGAGTTGCTATCCGGATGTTTAGCATTATGATGTTGCCCTCTGCAGGGTGGTTGGCCATTGAGTAGGCGCGGAAGGTGTCCTCATCGTTTTTCATTTTGAGATCCCAGATTTTGAGGGCGTCCCAATCTTCGTGGTACTCTTTCTCTACATCAATGTCTTTTGAGAAGTCAACTTCGCAAGGAGGAATGTCTATCTGGATGTAACCACCGGATTTGAATTTGAGGTGCTCTCCCTCAGGGAGTTTAACTACAAATTCTTTAATGAAGGTTGCAACGTTGTGATTGCTAACTACTTCAGTCTCCCACTTCTTAATGCCAAGAACCTCTTCAGGAACCTCAATCTCAATATCCTCCTTTACCTTTACCTGGCATCCGAGGCGCCACTGAGTCTGTTGCTGTTTGCGGGTGAAGAAGCTTACCTCAGTAGGGAGAATCTCTCCTCCTCCCGATGTAACGCGACATTTACACATTCCGCAGGTTCCTCCTCCTCCGCACGCAGAGGGTAGAAATATTTTGTTGTTTGAAAGGGTGGTAAGTACTGTTTCTCCCGGAGATACGGTTAGTTCGTGCTCACCTGAGTTTATTGATAGTTTGACCTCTCCCGATGGGGTCAGTTTTGCCTTTGCGTAGAGAAGTAATGCTACAAGAAGAAGCATTACAATCAAAAAAGCTATAATTGAAAGTATTGTTATAACTGATAAATTCATATCCATTCTCCTCCTAGAGTTTAATGCCCATAAAGCTCATAAATGCGATGCCCATAAGACCTACTACAATAAATGTTATTCCCAGACCTCTTAAAGGTGCAGGAACGTTGGAGTAGGAGAGCTTTTCACGAATCGCAGCCAGAGCAACTATCGCCAGAAACCAGCCAAGACCCGACCCAAGTCCGAATACGGTAGCTTGTGTAAGTGTTTCGTAAGCGCGCTCCTGCATAAAGAGTGAACCTCCCAGAATGGCACAGTTTACTGCGATAAGGGGGAGGAAGATTCCCAGTGAGGAGTAGAGTCCGGGTGAAAATTTCTCAACGACCATCTCTACCAGTTGTACCATTGAGGCAATAACTGCTATGAAGATAATGAAGCTTAAAAAGCTGAGGTCAATGCTTGCATACTCGGGGTTGAGCCATACAAGTGCACCTTCTGAGAGTACATATTTGTGAAGCAGGTAGTTTGCGGGCAGTGTTACTCCCAATACGAAAATAACTGCCAGGCCGAGGCCTACCGCTGTTTTTACGTTTTTTGATACTGCCAGGTATGAACACATTCCAAGGAAATATGCAAATACCATATTGTCTATAAAAATAGACTTTACGAATATATTAACTAATTCTTGCATAGAGGTATGTGTTATTTCTCAATTAATTCTTTTTGAATGCTTCTCTGTACCCAAATGAATACTCCTACAAGTATAAGAGCCATTGGGGGCAGTATGAAGAGGCCGTTGTTTTCGTAGAACCCTCCGTTCTTTATATACCACGATGCAGGTATCAACTGATATCCCATAAGTGATCCTGAACCGAACAGCTCTCTGAAAAAGGCTACAGCTACAAGTATGATTCCGTAACCGAGTCCGTTTGCAATGCCGTCTATAAGCGATGGCAGAGGTTTGTTTGCAAGTGCAAAAGCCTCTATCCTACCCATAATTATACAGTTTGTAATAATCAGCCCTACAAAAACCGAAAGCTGTTTGCTCACTTCGTATGCAAATGCTTTAAGTACCTGATCGACAAGTATTACAAGCATTGCCACAACCACTAGCTGTACAATAATTCTTATTCGGTTGGGGATTGTATTTCTGAGGGATGATATTATTGCGTTGGAGAATCCCATAACAATGGTAACAGACAGTGCCATTACCAGTGCGGGTTCCAGTTTAACCGTTACTGCCAGAGCCGAGCAGATTCCCAACACCAGAACTGATACCGGGTTATTTTTAAATAGTGGCTCTATAAATATCTTTTTGTACATATATATATCTATATTTCTCGGTTACTGAATATTTACCTGTAATGCAGGAGTTACAGCGGTTGAGTCGCTTTGTTGCATCTGCAATGCCGCTTGGGCGGCTCTCTCTTCTGCCTCTTTAAGTTTTGCTGCAAAGAAAGTTGTGTAATCCTTAATATTTTTGAAGAGCATCTCCTCAACAGCCTTTGAGGTGATTGTTCCTCCTGAAATGGCATCCACTTCGTGAGGGTTTGATGCATCTGCGCCGCCTTTCACTACAAGTACAGAGACATAGTTGCCGCTGTTGTCGAATATCTTCTTGTTTTCGAATTGGTTGTAAAAAGCAGGAGTGGTAATCTCTGCGCCCAGCCCCGGAGTTTCGCTCTTGTGGTCAAAAGTGGCTCCATAAACTGTGTTAAAGTCTCCCTTTAAAGAGATGTATCCCCAAACCGGGCCCCACAGACCTACTCCCTTTAATGGAATTATATAGAATCTCTCTCCGTTTTCAATTGTACAGATATAGAGAGTTAGATCTCTGCCCTGCTCGTTAATTGAGGAGTCCTTTATATATTTTGCATACTCTGCCTCAATATAGCTGTCTTTATCATTGGCTCTTGCGGCTTGATCGGCTCCGAGCTGAACGGAGCGTAGAATCATCTCTTTTCTCTCGATCTCTACATTCCTTTGTTGTCTCTCTTTAAGCAACGAAGAGGCGAAAGCGAGTATTACAGCCACAACCACAACCATTATGGTTGCATATATTATTGTGTATAGGTTATTATTTGTATTCATCGTTCTTCTGCTGAGTTATTTAATCACTGCTCTTTTGAGCCTTCTCTTTATTCCTCCCTGTACTACCATGTAGTCTATCAATGGTGCAAAAGTGTTCAATAGCAGAATCGAAAGCATCATTCCCTCAGGGTAGCCGGGGTTGAATACTCTGATTATTACTGCCATTACACCAATAAGAGCTCCATAATACCATTTGCCTCTCTCTGTTTGTGAGCCTGTTACAGGGTCTGTTGCCATAAAGACTGCTCCAAATGCGAAACCTCCCATAACAAGGTGGTTCCATGCAGGAACTGCCATATATGAACCTTCGGGTGCAAGTGCATTCAGGAGTAAACCTGTTAAAAGTCCTCCGGCAAATACCGAAAACATAATTTTCCAACTTGCTATTCCTGTAAATAGAAGGAGGGCTGCGCCTATAAGTATTGCCAGTGTGGATGTCTCTCCTATAGAGCCGGGAATTATTCCAAGGAACATATCGTTGAAAGATGGAATATCAAGTCCCGCCTGTGCGTTGGCCAGTGGTGTGGCTCCCGAGAAGCCGTCAATTACTCCTTCGCCCTTTGATAATCCTGCTATCCAAACTTTATCTCCCGACATAAATGAGGGGTAGGCAAAGAATGCAAAGGCTCTGGCTAACAGAGCGGGGTTCCAGATGTTCATTCCTGTTCCTCCGAATACCTCTTTTCCTATGATAACTGCAAATGCAACCGAAAGGGCAAGCATCCATAGAGGAAGATCAACAGGCATAATGAGCGGAATAAGCATTCCGGTTACCAGGTAGCCTTCGTTTACTTCGTGACCTCTTATCTGTGCTGCGGCAAATTCAATCCCCAGTCCTACTGCATATGATACAATAACTATTGGCAGTACCTTAAAGAAGCCGTAGAAAAATGTAGGCCAGAATTCAAGATTTGCGCCCACGGACAGGTTGTGTTGATACCCTGTGTTCCACATTCCGAAAAGGAGTGCAGGCATCAGGGCAATTATCACCATTGTCATAGTGCGTTTGAGGTCGATACTGTCTCGTATGTGAGCCCCTTTATGGGTTACTGTATCGGGTACAAACAGAAAGGTTTCGAATGCATCGAATGAGGAGTGGAGAAAACTCAGTTTTCCTCCCTTACTGAATGTTGGTTTAATGTTATCTAATATTTTTCTAATTGCTTTCATCTCTGACTCTTTTATGACATTTCTTTTATCATAAGGTTTATACCTTTTGATATAATCTCCTGAATATCTGTCTTTGAAGGGCATACGAATTCACAAAGGGCAAAATCCTCTTCAACTACTTCGTAAATACCCATTGCCTCCATTTTGTCGATATCCTCGGCAAGGATTGCTTTAAACAGATATAGCGGGTAGATATCCATCGGTAAAACCTTTTCGTAAACTCCGGTCATTACAAATGCCCTTTCTCCTCCATTCAGGTTTGTGTCCAATGAGTAGCGTTTCCCGGGGAAGAGCCACGAAAAATATGAGCGTGATATACTGAATTTTTTCATGCGGAATGGTTTTATCCATCCTAACATCTCATGATAGTTGCCTTCGTTGATCAGGGTAATCTGGTTGTGGAAAAATCCCAGATAACCATCTTTCCCTACATTGTCACCTGTCAGCACGTTTCCGCTAATGTACCTTACAGACAAAGGGTGCTCATTTGTGTTTTTGTCACCTTTTAAATTGACATATTCGCTTATTGCAGAGATGTTTATGCCAGGAACGCACTCTATGTAGCTTGGCTTGTGTGCTCTTGGGCCGGTAACTGCTATCACCTTTTTGACATCATAAATGCCTTTGGTAAAGAGTCGGCCAATTGCGGCTACGGTGTACATATCAAGCGTCCAGACTACCTCACCCTTGTTTACAGGGCTTACATGATGAATCTGAACCCCTACGTTTCCGGCAGGGTGAACTCCATCAAATGTATGTGTAATCACCTTCTCCAGGCGGTGGAAGGGGCTGCTGGCAAAATTGGTGGCGTGAAGTCCAATGTGAACTCCGCCTGCAGTGAGTTTAGACAAAATATCTACTCCTATCTGAATCTGATCGATGTCTGCCTTAAGGGCATAGTCAAGATCTGGTGCAAGTGGAGCAGAGTCAAAACCGGATATAAAAATTGCCTTTGGGTCAATATCTTTGTTGGGAGCAATCCCGTACGGGCGCTGCCTTATTGCAGCCCATAGACCGCTTTCAAGCAGTGTATCAATAAGCTCCTGTTTGGTTGCAGTCCTGAAATTGGGAGTTGTAATCTGGAGGTAGTCGATGGTTTGGTCGGCATCGATGCGTATCTCCAGAAGCTTGCGCTTCTCCCCGCGATAAATTTCTGATACTTTTCCGCTTACAGGTGAACAATAATTTATATATGGTCTGGTTTTGTCTGTAAATATCGGCGACCCTGCTTTAACCAAATCTCCCTCTTTAACAAGCAGCTTAGCATTAAGCGCTTTGAAATCAGTAGGTTTGATTGCAATTTTGTCGGGCGATATTCTCTTTGTTATATGGGTTTGAGCTTCTCCTTCCAGAGGAATGCTTAAACCTTTGCGTAATCGAATGTGGTCTGACATTTTTTTGAAAAAATTTTGTGGCAAAGATACACATTATTTATAATTTTGTAGCCAATGAACAGAGAAATTTCTACTATAACAGAGGGCTTAAATCCTGCTCAAAGACAAGCAGTTGAACAATTTGAAGGGCCCTCACTGATAATTGCGGGGGCGGGTTCGGGGAAGACAAAAGTACTTACCTGTAGAATTGCAAATATTTTAAGCAATGGGCACCGGGCAGGATCGGTGCTTGCATTAACTTTTACTAACAAAGCATCAAGAGAGATGAAGGAGAGGATATCCTCTCTTGTTGGAAATGAGGCGGCTAAATACTTATGGATGGGTACATTTCACTCGGTATTTGTACGATTTCTGAGGGAAGATGCCCAACTTTTGGGCTTCCCAAAGAGCTTTACGATATACGATACTTCTGATTCGAGAAGTGCTGTGAGGGCTTGCATAAGGGACTTGTCGCTGGATGATAAAGCTTATAAGCCTAATGAGGTTTTAAGCAGAATATCAATGGCCAAAAACAATCTGGTGACTGCTGCTTCATATACTGCCAATGCTACATTTATGGCAAACGATGCAGCTGCAAGAAAGCCAAAGATTGGTGAGATATTTGCTTTATATGAAAAACGATGCAGGCAGTCAGGGGCAATGGATTTTGATGACATATTGCTCTATACCAACATATTGCTTAGAGATTTTCCGGAGGTTCTGGAGAAGTTTCGCCAAAGGTTTTCATTTATTTTGGTTGACGAGTATCAGGATACAAACTATGCTCAGTATTTGATTGTCAAGAAGCTCTCTTCTACTCACAGAAACCTTTGTGTGGTTGGCGATGATGCGCAGAGTATATACTCTTTCAGAGGTGCACGAATTGAGAATATTCTGAATTTCAGGAAAGATTACCCGGAGGCTAAAGAGTTTCGCCTTGAGCAGAATTACCGCTCTACTCAGACAATTGTCAAAGCGGCAAATTCACTTATCTCCAAAAATTCAGCTCAGCTTAAGAAGGAGTGTTTTTCTGAGGCCGGAGTGGGAGATAATATTGAGGTTGTAAAGGCCTATACCGATCAGGAGGAGGCTTTTTTACTAGCCTCTTCTATTCTGTCGAAAATTTATGACACCAAGGCTTCATATAGTGATTTTGCTGTTTTATACAGGACAAATGCCCAGTCAAGGGCGGTTGAGGAGGCTCTCCGTAAAAGGTCTTTACCCTACAAGATTTATGGGGGAAATTCATTCTATGACAGGGCAGAGGTGAAGGATGTTATGGCATATCTGAGGCTTTTGGTTAATCCCAAAGATGACGAGGCTTTCAGAAGGGTTGTTAATGTGCCGGGCAGGGGAATTGGTGATACTACAGTTGGTCATCTCTCTTCTGCGGCTGTTGCGGGTGGTATGTCAATGTGGGAGGCTCTTTTTACAGGCGATGTGCTGAGTTTTGGTATCAAAAGTGCTGCATTTCACAAACTCACAGAGTTTTGTAAAATGGTATCCGAAGTTGCAGCCAAAATTGGAGAAATGAATGCATACGACATTGCTGTTGAGATTTTTATCAAGAGCGGGTATGCCACAATGATAAAGGGGGATCTCTCAATTGAGGGGCAGGCCAAGGCCGAAAACGTTGAGGAACTCTTCAATTCAATTAAGGCTTTTGTAGAGGAGAGAGAGGCCGAAGCCGAGGCTGAAGCGGGTGTTGAGAGTGCTCCTGTTAATGTAAAGGTTGATAGCAGCAAAGTTGGTGCAATTGATGCTGATACATTTGATTCAGGTATCATTGATGCTGATACAATTGTTGATGGAGGTTTAGTATTAACTGACAACGAAGAAATTGAACATGAGGCTGTTAATGGCGAGAATTTTGCATCGGTTGCGCCTCTTGAAGATTATCTGGAAACAATTTCGCTCATGAGCGCAATTGACGAGAACAGCAAGGAGGAGGATTTCAACAAGATAAGCCTAATGACTGTTCACTCGGCAAAAGGTTTGGAGTTTCCGCATGTTTATGTTATTGGTCTTGAAGAGAATCTTTTTCCATCTGTAAATTCATCGAGCAGCGAATCTGAGATTGAGGAGGAGAGAAGGCTTATGTATGTTGCCATTACCAGAGCTAAAACCAGTGTAACTCTGTCGTATGCCCACACCCGCTTCAGGTGGGGAAATCACGTGAACTATCCGCCAAGCAGGTTTCTGAAAGAGATTGATGCAAAATTTGTGAACTGGCCCGAAATGGACAAGGAGGCCGGTGGCACGGATCTTGAGCAGGAGTTGTTCGGTAGCCGGAGTTTCAGTAACAAAGGATTTGGTAATCGCGGGTCATCAGAAGGGAATTATGGTAACAAAGGGTTTGGTAATCGCGGGTCATCAGAAGGGAATTATGGTAACAAAGGGTTTGGTAATCGCGGGTCATCAGAAGGGAATTATGGTAACAAAGGGTTTGGTAATCGTGGGACTTCAGAAGGGAATTACGGTAACAAAGGATTTGGTAACCGTGCGTCGTCCGGAGGAAACTCTTCACAGCCGCCTCAAGTAAGCCGGCCGAAACCAAATTTTACCCCTCCGAAAGCTCCGAATCCCAATTTTATTGCCGATCCGGTTTCAAAGCTTGTTGCCGGTCAAACTGTGGAGCATGACAGGTTTGGGGTAGGACAATTATTGGTTATTGAGGGAGATCCTTTGAATCTCAAGGCGGTAGTTGATTTTAACGATGGAGGAAGAAAAATTTTATTACTAAAATATGCAAAACTTAGGGTAATATCATAAATTGTGGCACGGGATTTGCAATTTATTTAGATGAAGTTTTTCATAGTTTAAGTTTAGGTTAAGTAATGGGGTCTTATCTCTTCGAGATAAGGCCCCATGAAGTTTTTAAGAGGTTGTGTAAACGTTTTCGATCACAAATCACTCAACTCAAAGGCAACATTTGTTTTCCGATAATTTTCAGCGGCTACTTTTCGGGAACGACGAGGACTGTTTGACGACCGCAGGGAGGAGTTCCGCAGTCGCCGAAAAGTACCAGGAAAATTTGAGGGTACCCTAAAACAATCTGTTGCCGGAGTTGAGTGATATGGGGAAATAAAACATATTTCCTTTTTAGACAATCTAAAATTTATGCCCAAATACGGAATCTCTCAACTTTTGATCGTGATCCGATTAAAATTTTAAGTCCTCGTCTGAGTGCTTATAAAACAGTGAAATATAAATACCATAATCCAAAAAAGGTGGGAGTCAATTTTGAAGAACGCACATATTCAGATACTTGCAGAAACACTTAAAAATCACTTAAATGCCTGCTCGCTGAGGCCGGTTTTGTTTAATTTAAGCTGGTGGAAATATTCAGGAACCTCTCTGCCCATTAAAGAATCTACATAGAGTTTGGCAAGGTACTGTGATAGCATAAAGCCGTGTCCTCGCATTCCGGCAAAGAGCCCAAGTTCGGGGTCAACAATATAGCGTGGTTCTACGTAGTAACCCGACCACACAGCCTGAAAGCCTACTCCTGAAAGGCGTGGTATCCAGTTGCTGAACATCTCGGTTACCACCTGCAGAAACTCCTGTGAGCTTACTTTAAGATTTTTGTCGGTCTCCTTTGCGTCGTTAACAGGTGATGCACATCCGATAATCTGACCTGTCTCGGCAAGCTGTTGTCCGTAAACTGCTGAAAATCCTTTGTACTTGCGTCTGTCTATGAGCATGTCAAGGTTGGCTCCATCTTTACCCAGCATAGGAAGTCGTTTGGTTATGAATGCCTGGTGTTTTACCGGGAACAGACCTGTCTCTATTCCTAGTTTTTTTGCAAAATGTTCTGCCTCTGCTCCAAGTGCATTTATGAATATTTCTGTTTGATACTCTTCGTATTCACGATTTGAATTTTGCAGAATTACCCTGTACTCTTTGCCTGTTTTGTAAACCTCTACAAGTTTTGTGTTTTCCAGAATTGTGCCTCCCTTAGCTCGGCCGATCTCTCTCACTACATCTATTGTCTGTCCGGGATTTGCCTGCCAACACTCATTTGTTATAAGTGCGTGGCTGTATATGTCTAGTTTTGGATTCAGGTACGGCGAAATCTCTTTTGCGAAATTCTTTTTGTCAACCATATAGGCGTCAGACCATCCCTTTGATGCATCAAGTGATTTGTATGTCTGCTCATCGTGTGCGAAACTTACATACCTTATCAGACGAAAATCTATGTTGTGCTTGCCTTGAAGGTCTCTGAAAATCTCCAGATTGTGTTTTGCGATGTCGGCAAGGGCAGGCAACGAAAATGCCGGCCGGCCACCTGCGATGTTTCTCCATGAGCTTCCAAGCCCATCATTAACCATGAGTGGGTCAAATCCGGCCTCTGCAAAGAAGCGGAACAGCGATGCACCTGAGATTCCTCCTCCGGCAATAAGAACCGAAACCTTCTTAACCGGCCGGCTCCCTTTGGGTAGTACGATCTGCTCCTTTTTCTCTCCCTGTACCATGTCTCCCAAAGTTACCAGGTTTGACATAGGTCCGCGAGGGGTTGGTTCTCCGCAAACCTCTACTCCGTATGCTCTCAACAGTAGTTTTGCCCTTGGTACACAACGGTTCCCGCGGCATGGGCCCATTCCGATTCTTGAGATATGCTTTAATTCGTCAGATGAGATTACCTTTCTGTCTCCAATAACAGAGAGAAGTTTTTCTACTGTAACATCTTCGCAGTGACAAATATATGTTTTAGAATCGTGCTTTTTGGAAAGGGGAATGAGTTCAACTTTTGAAGGGTACTTATCTTTGATTATAAAACCTCTTACCTCAATCAGTTTTTCTGCCGGGATTGGTTCTGATGGTGATGTGCCTGCCACTGCTCCATCTGTCCCATCTGCCTCTTTTGTAATGTTACTTCTCATCGAAGTGGCGGTTACACGGGCGATGTTTGTTTTATTTTCGTTTTTCAGAATTTTCTCAATTACTCCCTCTCCCAGAATTTCACCGTTGTTATTTACAAGATAGACTTGTGAGCCTTCTTCAGCCTTATATTCTATCGGCAGAAAGAGTCGGTTTTTGTTTAGCTGATAGCCAAAAATTGCCAGTCCGGGACATTGATAAACACACTGCATACAGCCTGTACATTTGTCGTAGTCAATTCTTGGAACGGTAGAGGTAGATGATTTTGTTATTGCTCCAAATTTGCAGGCAAATGCGCATGGGTTACATGCAAAGCCATAAAGGCAGTCTATAATTACAAAGCCTTTTTCGTTCATCCTCTTTTCCGAAGGCAAGGCCGGCGTCTCAATAACCCTTACAGGGTGTTGCTGTGAGTCAATATACTCTTTGGATACAGATAGGTAGTCGTCATAGTTAAGTTTTATGCCAAGATCCTGAATAATCTCCTGCGCACACTGCTTTCCTCTAAGCACTGCTGATGTTCCCTCTCCGATTTTTACAGCGTCTCCTGCTGCATGGCAACGGCGGCCATAAACCTCTGTTCCCTTGCGGAATAGCTGATTGTCAGGAATAAGACCGGTGCATATATTTATACAATCAATGTCGTCGATTATTTTTTCGGTTCCGGGTATCTGTTTGAAATTTTTACATTCAGCTACGACTGCTCCTACAATTCCTGTGTGGTCTTCGTTGGGAATTGCCTCGAGAAGAATATGCGATGTTAGAATTGGAATTCCCAGCCTTCTTACTCTGTTTGCCTGAACAGGAAATCCGCCTTCGTTTGGCATTGCCTCAATGATGGCCTTAACCTGAGCTCCGGCCTGCATTGCCTGATATGATGTGAGGTAACCGATATTGCCTGCTCCTACTGTTAGAATTTTCTTTCCCAGGAGTGTAAGCTCATTGTTCATCATTCGCTGAACAACAGCCGCAGTGTAAACGCCCGGCAGATCATCATTTTTAAAGGCCGGCATAAATGGAACCGCTCCCGTTGCCACAACCAGATGCTCGGCATCGACATATGATATCTCTTGTGTTGCTATATTTTTAATTACAAGTCTCTTACCTTCCAATATCTCCCAAACAACAGAGTCAAGAAGAATGCCGGAATGGTCATCCCCTGCCAGAGAATTTGCTATGTCAAACCCCCTCATTCCACCAAATCTCTTCTCCTTTTCAAAGAAGAAAAATTGGTGAGTCTGCATTAAAAACTGACCTCCAATTTTACTGTTGTTATCTATTACCAGATTATCTACTCCTGCTTTGTTAAGCTCCTCTCTGGCGGCAAGACCGGCAGGGCCTGCTCCAACAATCACTACAGTTGTTTTGTGAACCTTTATATCTGTTTTAATAATTGATTGTTCATCAGGTAGATAGTTGTCGTCAATTCTCTGTACACTTTGAACTCCATCTACTTTGGTAATGCATATTCGTCGAACTTTACCGTCAACAAGCATTTCACAGGCACCGCATTTCCCGATTCCGCACTCCATGGTGCGTTCTCTGTTTTCAAGGCTGTGTTTGTGAATAACTAACCCGGCTTGGTGGAGTGCTGCTGCAATTGTAAAACCCTTTTGACCTGTAACTTTATGGCCTTCGAATATGAATTCTGCCTTATTGTCGGCAGGTATCGGTAGGATGGGGTGCTCTGTAATTTTATACATAGACAAAAATAAATTTTGACAAAATTAATTAAAATTGAATACTGTAATTTTAAAATTAGATATTTTTTGAAATTTATTGAATTTGGTAACATATCTTAAGCGAAGTGCTCTATTTTTGAATAGTTAACAAATAAATATTTTGATATGAGGCGAGAGATTTTTAGTGGTAACCGGTACAGAATTTTACCGGACCATACAGGTAATTCATTTTCAACATTAAACACTGGTGCAACTGCACTTAATGGTTTCGATTTTAATTTTCGAAAACTTTTAACACGTAGCAACCTTGAATTTAGGTCGATAGCAGCAAATCTTTATCTTTTTCTTGGAATTGTTTTATTTTCAATTTCTTTACTGATTTCATCTTGTCAGGGGCTGGTTTTTACAGATGATAAGGGCGATAAGGGAGATAAAGGCGATAAGGGGAGTGGGTCGCTTGCGATGAAATTTGGTGAGGCAGCTGTTACAAAGGGTGTCACAAAGGAGTTTCCTGACAGTAATTCATTTACACTACTTGTGAAAAGGGTAGATGGTTCTATAGTCTACAACGGAAGATATGGTGACAGACCTGCCAATATGGTACTTGTGGCAGCCAGCTACGATGTCTCGGTCTTTTCACGTCCGTTTAGTGTTCCTCAGTTTGATGCTCCTTGTTACTCTGATTCTAAAACAGTTGTAGTTGAAAAAGATAAGGTAACACATTTGCAATTCCTTTGCAGACAGAGCAATGGCGCGGTGTTACTCTCCTTTACTCCGGAGTTTAAAAGTCGTTTTGGATTGTGGAGCACGGTACTTTCAGATGCTGCAGGTTCTGTTGTTTATCCCTTTTCAGAGAACCGTTACCTCTTCATGAACCCGGGCGAGATTACTGTTAGGTTAAAACAAAGCGCGGTTCCCGGTGACTCGTTGGGGGTTCTGCTTACCAGACGTACACTTCTTCCGCGGGAGATGGTAGCGATTAACCTTCACTCCTCTTCGGGTGAGACAGGCGGAGGAGAAGGAGGGGCCTCAGCAAAAATCGTGATTGACACCTCTTCAATATGGGTTAAGGAGAGTATGGTTATTGGGAATTTGCGTGATGGTTCATCAAAGGAACTTGCACTTAATGCTGATGAACTTGCCGGGTATGCCGGTTTAAAGGGTGTGTGGGTTTGTGGCTATATTGCAGGATATCTGACAACTTCGTCTCTTATTTCTACTGCTCCGTTTGATGTTGAGACCAATATTGCCATTGCTTTGACGCCTGGCGAGAGTCTTAAAAGTAAGTGTGCCGGAATTGCTTTGCCTACCGGAGCTATCAGAGAAGCTTTGAATCTAAAGTCTAAACCGGGCAACCTTGGTAAAAAAATATGGGTCAAGGGTACTATTACCGACAGCTATTTCGGAATCAGGGGTGTAAACTCTGTTACTGAATTTGCAATGGAGTAAATTTTTGTAGTTACGGGTTTAGCTTTTGTCTATATTTGCACATCAATAGATCTGTTTTTAATAACAGTTACTTAATGTCATATGTATGGATTACTTTGCTCATGAAACTGCAATTATTGAAGAGGGCTGTCAAATTGGTAGCGGATCAAAAATTTGGCACTTCACACATATAATGTCCAATTGCATAATTGGTGAGGGTTGCAATATCGGTCAAAATGTTGTTATCTCTCCCAAAGTGATTCTGGGTAAGAATGTTAAGGTTCAGAATAATGTATCGGTTTATACCGGAGTGGTTTGTGAAGATGATGTCTTTCTTGGCCCTTCATGTGTCTTTACCAATGTTGTGAATCCCAGAAGTGCTGTTGTCAGGAAAGGTTTTTATGTAGAGACCAGGGTTTGTAGAGGCGCTACAATTGGAGCCAATGCTACAATAATCTGTGGCAATGAGATTGGTAGATATTCAATGGTGGGTGCTGGTGCTGTTATTACAAAACCTGTTGCTCCATTTGCTCTGGTTGTGGGTAACCCTGCCAGACAGGTAGGATGGGTAAGTGAGTTTGGCAATAAGCTGAATTTCAATTCTGAAGGATTGGCTGTTTGTGAAGAGAGTGGTCAGAAGTACAAGTTAGAAAAAAATAGTGTTTTTAGGATATCCTAAGTTTACAGATGCAAATCAATAAAGATCTTCTTAGCCGGATTCTATACTCTACAGATGCCTCTGCATATAGAGAGATGCCTTTAGGTGTTTTCTATCCGGAGAGTAAACAGGATCTTATAGACATAGTAAAACTGGCTTCAGCCGAGGGTTTTTCAATCATTCCGCGTGCTGCAGGAACCTCTTTGGCGGGACAGGTTGTTGGAAAGGGTCTTGTTGTTGATGTTTCAAAGCATCTTAATAAAATACTTGAGATTAATAAAGATGAGAGGTGGGCAAGAGTTGAGCCGGGGGTAGTTCTTGATGAGCTAAACCTTGCAGTTGCCGGTTTTGGGCTCTGCTTTGGGCCTGAAACTTCTACATCAAACAGGTGCTGTTTTGCAGGTATGGTTGGTAACAACTCCTGCGGTTCGCACTCATTGGTACACGGCAGCACACGCGATCACCTGTTAGAGACCCAAATGGTTCTCTCCGATGGCTCTGTTGCCAGCTTTAAATCATGTACGGTTGAGGAGTTTGAAGAGAGGTGCAAGCTTGAGGGTAGGGAGGGTGAAATCTACAGGTTTGCAGCCAATATGCTTCATAATGAAAGGGTAAAGAGAGAAATTGCCGATCATTTTCCTGATCCCGAGGTGAGGCGCCGCAACACCGGTTATGCCATTGACGAGTTTCTAAACTCTGAGAGGGATATCTGCAAAATAATTGCGGGTTCTGAGGGTACTCTGGGGCTTATCTCTGAGATTAAGGTTAATCTTGTACCGATTCTTCCTAAGGAGAGAGCTTTGCTATGCGCTCACAGCAAAAGACTCGAAGATGTTTTCAAGGCAAATCTGATTGCACTGGAGCATAGTCCTGTTGCAGTGGAGCTGATGGATGCCAATATTCTTGAGCTGAGCAAATCAAACATAAGTCAGAATAAAAACAGGTTCTTCATCCAAGGTGCACCTGCTGCAATTCTGATTGCTGAGTTTGCTGCTGAAAGTAAAGAAGAACTTGCAAAAATAGTGGATATTGCTGAGATTGCGCTTTTGGAAAGTGGGCTTATCTACTATTGCTCAAAGGTTTACGGTAAAGACACTGCTAAAGTGTGGGAGTTAAGAAAGGCGGGTTTAGGTCTGCTAACTTCAATGAAGGGTGATATTAAACCTGTTTCTGTTATTGAAGATACTGCTGTTGCTCCGTCAAGGTTACCCGATTACATGTCAGATATTGTCAAAATGCTTGAACAGTACAGCCTGTCTTGTGTTTTTCATGCCCATATTGGCACAGGAGAGTTACATCTGAGACCTCTGCTCAATCTAAAAAAAGAGGAGGATACTCTGCTCTTCAGAACTATAGCAGGAGAGACTGCTAAGCTTGTGAAAAAACACAGAGGCTCTTTGAGTGGTGAGCATGGTGATGGTAGATTAAGAGGTGAGTTTATCCCCTTAATGACAGGTGATTATCTTTTTGGAATATTAAAGGAGCTAAAGAGGGCATTTGATCCGGATGGTATTTTTAATCCCGAAAAGATTATTGATACTCCACCTATGAACAGTTCGCTCAGATATGAAGCTGATGTTGCCGTAAGGGAGTATGATACCTTTTTTGATTACTCTGCACAGGGAGGTTGGCTGAGGGCTGTTGAGCAGTGCAATGGTTCGGGTGATTGCAGAAAATCTTCACAGTTTGCCGGGACAATGTGCCCTAGTTTCAGGGTTACCGGAAATGAGGCTGACAGTACTAGGGGCAGGGCTAATGTACTTAGAGAATTGCTTACAAAACCCACTACTGATAAGGTTTTTGATCAGAAAGAGATTCTTGAATCTCTGGATTTATGTCTTTCGTGCAAAGCTTGTAAGAGCGAGTGTCCTTCGAATGTTGATATGGCTCGCTACAAGGCTGAATTCATGCAGCACTACTACGATGTAAAGGGGGTAAGCTTCAGATCTTATATGATTGCCAGAATGGCCGATGTTCAGAGGTTGGGCTCACTTATGCCGTTGGTATACAATTTTTTTGCATCCAACAGATTAACATCCTCAATTATTAAGAAAATTCTCAGATTTTCGGCAAACAGGTCTATTCCAAAACTTTCAAGAACTACCCTGAGACAATATGCAAAAAGCCTTTCCATAAAAAAGCGCTCAGGAAAGGAGATTTCTAGCCAAAAAAGAGTCAATCAGAAGGGAGTTATCTACCTTTTTGCCGATGAGTTTACAAATTACAACGAAGCCGAGGTTGGTGTAGCTTTTATCGAACTTATGAATGAGTTGGGATACAGAGTTATTGTTCCAAATCATAAAGAGAGTGGGAGAGCGGCAATGTCAAAGGGATTGCTCAGAAGGGCCGGGAAGTTTGCAAATCAAAACGTCTCATTGTTAAAGGATTTGATTACACCGGAAACACCTTTGGTTGGGATTGAGCCCTCTGCTATTTTATCATTCAGAGATGAATATCCTGCCCTGGTTGACAGAGAACTACGAGAGGCTGCTCAGGAGTTGTCAAAGTGTGCACTTTTGTACGACGAATTTATAATGCGTGAGGTCGAAAAGGGCAATATATCTGCTGATAGCTTTACAAATGAAACAAAAAAAATTATTTTGCACGGCCACTGCCATCAAAAGGCAATTGCATCCGTGGAGCCATCTGCTGCAATGCTCTCACTGCCTCAGAATTATACAGTTGAAACATTACCTACCGGTTGCTGCGGTATGGCGGGTGCATTCGGTTATGAGAAAGAGCATTATGATGTGTCAATTGCCGTAGGAAATCAAACTCTCTTCCCTCTAATTAACGCAGCAACATCCAAAACTACAACTGTTGATAATGCAAGTCAAGCATCAAAAGAAGTAACTAAGGCGTCAGAAACAATTATTTCAGCACCAGGAACCTCTTGCCGTCAGCAAATTTTGGACGGAACAGGCCGCATAGCCAAACACCCTGTGGTGATTTTGAGAGAGGCACTAAGGGGCTAACCCTTTTCTCCGCGCCAGTTTGTGGTATATGCCTGTATTAAAGTAAATTAAAAAAGAGCCAATTTTTTGTGTAAAATTGGCTCTTTTTTATATAATTGATTTGTAGGTTGTTACCACAAACTGGCGCGGAGATTTACTTTTTGGTACCGAAACCTGTTCCGTTCATTGGTCTTTTTGAAGTCTCTTCAACGCGTTTGTTTCTGTTGCCGGTTCCGTCACCGGGACCATATCCGCCACCTCTTTTACCTTCATTTGCAGTTTTGTAGTTAACCCTACGGCCTGTTCCGTCATGAAGACCCAGTTGCTCACCTCTATTTCCGCGACCCGATCCGTCACGAACTCCATGCCTGGTACCGCTTCCGTCCATCAGACCTTTTCCGCTTCCTATTGTACATGTGCCATTTGCATGACTGTCACAAATCCCGTCGTTATTTGCGTCAACAAAACAGCTTTTATTTGCTTTGGGTGCATTTTGTTCGTTGTTTTTGCTTGTGTTTTGTGCTGTTGCCAAACCTATTGTGGCTGTCAGCATAAGTGCTGTTAAAATTACTTTTGTTTTCATTTTTTTTGGTTTTTGAAATTATTAATTGATTTAAAATTTGTCTGATTATCTTATTTATCTGCTATTATTTCATTGTAGTTATCTCTTTCAACATTTACTTCACTGATATTTTTTCTTTTAACACTTACTATGCTGTGGATTTCTCCATCTACAAATGCTTCAATATAGTTGTCAATTTATTATTCTTATTATTAAGTATTTATTTCAATTATTTAAGTGTTTTCAGTTGACTTATAATTGTCTATGAGTTAAAATTTTTGGGCAAAGCTTGCGCTGGATGCTCATATTTCAAGCATTTATTTTCAATTCAAAATATTGGTTTTAGTTGTTCTTTGTCAATCTTAGTTGAAATGCCTGGAATTCTTCTTTGACCGGTTATTCTGGTCTGTGTCCGTTTGGACCTCTTCCTGCCTGACTTCTTCCTCCCGGGCCTCTTCCTTCACCGGGACCGCGTATATGTTGGTTGTCTCTGAATAGTGGTTCAAAAATTGTTCTAAGTCTTTCTTTTTGAGTTGAATCGCATTGGTTTCTAATCTCCAGATAAAACTCTGCGGTGTGTTCTTTTAATCTGGCGTGTTTGAATCCTATGCTGTCGGAGTAAGCTTTAATCTTCACATAATCAGGGGCAGTGCTGTGAATTTCTTTGTATAATTCCGTTTTATAACGGTTCATATTTGATATAACATCGTTGGCTTTTTGTCGGAATTCTCTGCTCTCTTGTCTGAAGAATGACATTTGCTCTTCGCTGAATGATAACTCCTGTCTTAAAAATCTTCCATTTATCGGAGAACTTTCGGGATCGATTACGATTGAATCGTCTTGATTAAGATTTCTGTTACCGATTATAATTGTGGCAATTGTGCTTATGTTTAGCAGTGCTAAAATTATTACGGACAGCGTGAGTAGTTTATATTTTGTCTCTTTTTTCATATTCTATTGCCCTTGTATTTTCACTATTACCGTTATTGTTTACCTGCGTGTTGTGTTTACTCTTGTTGTGTATTTACCTGTGTGTTGTGTTTAATCTTGTTGTAAATATACTCATGTTGTGAGTTTACTCTTGTTGTGTGTATATGCCGAGGTTTTCAATATGACTGTCGTTTATGGCCAGAGTAGTGGTATTGCTTAAGCGGTTTTGTGTGTAGATTGTTCCCAGTGATATTCCCATTACTATGGCGATTGTTATTCCGGCAGCAACTGCGATGCCTTGTAATGCAAATCTCCTTTTATCTCTTTTTGGTTCAAGAGTATTTGTTTCGAACTTGTCCATAATTTTTGACACAAGGAATGGGTTAGGTTCTGTACTGAGTTCACTTTTAATAAAGTTCTCAAGTATGTCGTTTTCTTTTATTTTATAATTATTTTCCATTCTCCGGCTCTTTAATGATTTTCTGTTTGCTATATTACTTGTATCTGTATTGCTGTTTTACTTTAGTGTTGTTTTGCAGTTTATTTGCTTTGCTTCCTGATTATAAGACATCGATTTAGAACTTTTCCTACATTTTTTGAATTATCTCTCTTTAAGTTTTTTCTGCAATGAACTCTTTGCTCTCATCAGATGTTGCTCAACTGCGCCTTCTGATATCTGCATTATCTCTGCAATCTCTTTTTGGGATAGCTCTTTATATTTTTGCAGTACAAATGCTGTTTGTTGTTTGTCAGGAAGGCTTTCGATGGCCTTTCTTACTCTTATGATATTCTCTTCTGATATTGTCTGCTCTTCGGGGTTTTTGGAATCTCCGCTAAGATTGAAAATCCGGGTCATATTATCTCCGAAGGTGGTAAAAATATCTCTGCGTTTTCTTCTTGCTATTTCGTTTAGGCATGTATTGACAGCAATTCTGTACAGCCAGGTCGAAAATTTTGAGTCTCCTTTAAATGTGTCAAGTGAGTGGTAGAGTTTTACAAAAATCTCCTGCACCATATCTTCGGCATCCTCCTTGGAGTGAAGGTAACCCATTGAGAGCCTGAACAGAGGGGTTGAATATCTCTCTGCAAGTTCACGGAAGGCCTCTTTATTGCCGCCTTTAATATCGTACAGTATTATTGAATCCTCTCTCAAATTGAATCTTCTTATAAGTTGTGCATTAAAACAAATTTACCATTATTTGACAGTCGTTATGCAGTTTTCCTACATCTCCGCGCCAGTTTGTGGTATATACTTGTATAATTGATAAGAACCCCAAAAGTTAGACAAATAACTTATGGGGTTCATATTAAATGTAAAACTGGCTCATTTCTATGTAATAGATAATCAAATTTTTACCACTAACTGGCGCGGAGATTTATTTTCCACCCAGTAAAACGCCGTCAATTGCCTCTTTAAATGAGTTTTTAGGCAGTGCACCCATTGCCATTTGAGGTGAACCCTCCATTGGAACAAAGAGTATTGAAGGTATGCTTCGGATTCCGAAAGCTCCTGCAAGCTCTTGCTCCTGCTCGGTATTTACTTTGTAGATATAGATTTTATCTTCATACTCCTTTGCAAGTTCTTCCAGAATTGGTGCAATCATTTTACATGGGCTGCACCAGTCGGCATAAAAGTCTATTATGGCCGGCTTATCGCCCAGATATTTCCATTCAGTTGGATTTGCTTCGTAATTGGCAACTTTTGTAAGGAATTCCTCTTTTGTAAGATGTATTGTTTTCATTGCTTTAAAATTTTTCTGACTAATTTGTATTTATATATTTAATTGTATTCTTATCTTCTTGTTTGATAGTTTCTTTTGTGCTTGCTTTTTATTTTTTTCTGCAGTTTAATTGGATTCTTATCTTCATGTTTATTCTTAGGTTGGCTCATTTGCCTTTTGGGCAATTAAAATGAACTGTTCGTACTCTTTTTCATTTTTCATGATAGTGTTGTAAACATAGGCCTTAGAAACTTCCATTTCACTGCCTTCGATAATATCGGACAGTTGAGAGATGTTAAATCCGTTATGTGCCACACTCTCTTCCGGGTGAAAAGTTCCATCCTCCTCTTTCAAATCTCCAATAACAAGAATACCTCCCGGTTTTAGAATTTTTGCAATATGGTCTATTGTTTCGTTCAGGTTTTCAATGTGGTGCATTGCCATTAATGAGAACACAACGTCAATGTCTTTTTGGGTGTAGGCAAAAATCTCTGAGTTAATTACTTTAACGTTTTCTGTTTTAACGTTTTCGAGTTTTGACTTCAAAACCTCAATCATTGAGGTGGATGTATCCATCAAAATTACATTTTTAACCAATGAAGCTATCTGAAGTCCCACCAGACCGGTTCCGCATCCAAAATCAAGTGCTTTATGATCTTTGCTGAAATTTATATTTTGATGCATTTCGTGCACAAACTTTTCAGCCATCTTAACCTTCATTGGAGTGTCCCACTCCTTTGCCTTAACAGCAAAAGGGTCGTTCATCTCCGGCACATGTATGTTGATAGAGTTATTCACGTTTTCTGCTTCATTTATTACTTTGTATCCGTTTTCCTCCAGCTTTTGCGCAATCATCTCAAATGATACCTCGGTAGTATGATCAATAGTTATTTCATTTTTATAGTTGTTCACATTAACTCCATATACGCCATTTAGTGAGGCAATCTCGCGATTAATGTGGTTATTGAAAACACAACATTGAGCTTTTTCGACTTTAATTACCTGTCTCATGGTTTAAATTAATTACCCGATTTATTCTTTTTGTTCTTTTTGAAGAGACTGAAAACCAGACCTCCAAGTACTATTCCGTATAAGGTACTGTTAAGAGGAGAGGAGGTAATAGGGCATGTTCCGCTGTTACAACCGATAAAATACCAGTATAGATATCCCCCGACTGCTCCTGCAACTCCACCTGCTATGATCAACCACTCTCGCTTTATTAAAGTTAAAATTTTGTTCATTTTTTAATTTTTATACACAATACCTTTTGTGCTATTTTAAAGGAAATAATTTCCAATGGAAATAATAATGCAAAGATAAAGATATTATCTTAATAAACAAATTTCCTCAGGAAAATAATTATATTTGCGGTGTAATTATTATATGCTGAACAATATTAATTGGGATATGTTTAGTTATATGTAAAAAACCTTATTATGTCTTATAATCTACTTAAAGGAAAAAGAGGGCTTATTTTTGGAGCCTTAAATGAAAGTTCCATAGCATGGAAAACAGCTGAAAGGGTATTTGAAGAGGGGGGGAAATTTGTGTTGACCAACACTCCGGCTTCTATGAAACTTGGCAATGTCGATAAGCTTGCAGAGCAATGTGAAACGATAGTTATACCAGCTGACGCAACAGATGTTGCAGATTTGGAAAATCTCATAACCAAGGGAATGGAATTTCTTGGGGGTAAATTCGATTTTGTACTCCACTCAATAGGAATGTCTCCAAATGTTAGAAAAGGCCGTACCTACGATGATCTTAACTACCAGTATTTGCATCAAACCCTGGATATTTCGGCTATCTCTTTCCACAAGGTTCTGCAGAGTTGCAGAAAGCTTGATGCTATTAACGATTGGGGATCTGTAGTGGCTCTCTCTTATGTTGCTGCCCAAAGAACTCTTTATGGCTACAACGATATGGCTGATGCCAAGGCTTTGCTGGAGTCAATAGCAAGAAGTTTTGGTTATATCTATGGTCGCGAAAAAAACATCAGAATTAATACTGTGTCGCAGTCTCCAACAATGACAACTGCAGGTGGAGGTATTATGGGATTTGATAAACTTTATGACTTTGCTGAGAGAATGTCCCCTCTTGGTAACGCAACAGCTGAGGAGTGTGCCGACTATGTGATTACACTCTTCTCTGATCTTACACGAAAGGTTACAATGCAGAATCTCTTTAACGATGGTGGATATTCAAGTATGGGTATGAGCCTCGCAGCGATGAGCGTATATCGTGAAGGCTTAGATTACACAGACGTTAAAGACGATAAGAGCAAAAAGAAAAAAGTTTAATAAACTGATATTTGTTATTGATATTCAGTGTAATGCATGATGTCATACAGGCTCACACTTGAATTAAGAAAGCTAATATTGAAGAGATGTGGTTGAATAATCGCATCTCTTCTTTAAATTTAAATGCTCGTTTAGTAGGGTAATTTCATTTTTATACGGTTATAATTTAAAAATATCAAATTGAGTAAAGAAGAGTTTCGGAATTTATTCGACAAAAGGTTTGATTCTGTCAGGAGCTTCATCTATTACAGATGCTCTGACGAGGAGATGGCTTCTGATATTGCTCAGGATGTCTTTACAAAAATATGGGAGAAGGGGATGAATGTTCATCCCGATAGAGACAAGAATCTCCTTTATAAGATGGCTTCTGACATGTTCATAACCAGGATGAGGCGAAAAAGAATTGAATTAGATTTTAGAAACTCAATAAAAATTGACAGAGAAGAGAACTCCCCGGAAGATGATATGCTTTACAATCAACTTAAAGGAAATTATGCTAAAGTGCTAGGGGAGATGAACCAGGGTCAAAGAGATGTTTTTTTAATGAGCCGCTCTGAGGGATTAAAGTATGAGGAGATATCTCAAAGGTTGGGGATTGGTGTTAAAGCGGTAGAAAAGAGGATGAACGGTGCTCTTAAGATGTTAAAAAAATTAAAGCAATGAAAAATATTAAACTGGAGCCGGATTGGAAAAGATCAAAAGAGCAGATTTGGGATAATTATTTCGAAAAGCTTACTTCACATCCCCAGATTGCTAAAAGGGCTTTCTCTTTTCGATATCTGTATGCGACAGCAGCTGCTGCAATCATCATATTACTTACATTGCCTAACTTTTATGTTAAAACAGTAAATGCAAACAGGGGCGAGAGAATTAATCATACACTTCCTGACGGATCCGGAGTCACTCTAAATTCTGAAAGTACACTTAAATATAAACCTCTTATCTGGTTTTTGGGCAAATCTGTCCAACTTACCGGTGAAGCCCTGTTTGAAGTTATTAAGGGAAAGAGTTTTAAAGTTATCACAAATAATGGTACTGTTTCTGTTCTGGGAACATCATTCAATGTGTATATCAGAGAGGGTGATTTTTCTGTAACTTGCTATACCGGTAAAGTCGCCGTTGAGACATTGTCAATTTCCGAAAGAGTTGTTTTGGAAAAAAACACAAAATTTGAAAGCAATAAAGAAGGAGAATTTAGAACCATTACTTCGGAGAGCTTTACAAAAGGTAACAGTTGGTCAGAAAACAGATTTGCTTTTGTGTCGGAAGATCTTTCCAAAGTTTTAAAAGAGTTGGAGAGGCAATACAATATTAAGATTATAGTTGATAGGAATCTGGATTACTCATACACAGGTAGTTTTGAGAAAATTAATGATCCCTATGAAGTTTTGAGAATTGTAACCACACCGTTTGATCTGAAAGTGTCAGGTAACGGCAGAGAATTTAAAATAACATCAGAAGATTGAAAAGAGTATTACTGGCAATCATATTTATACTAACATTCTTCCGGATATCTGCTTCGGAAGTGGTTGTTGTTAAATACAACTCAGTACCTCTCAATATAGCATTGACTCAGCTAAGTGAAAGTTATGGGATTTCGCTCTCATTTGACGACAGGGAGCTTTCGGGTTATATTATATCAATATCCGGAAGATTCAATTCAGCAGATGAGGTTATAATTAGAATGTTGGCTAATTTACCTTTAAGACTTAGGAAAATTTCCGGGGTTTGGGTTATATCTTCTGTTTTAGCAGATAAATCCACTGACAGTTTAAAAATTAAATCCGGTGATAATGTGTTAATTGAAGGCGTTGTAATGGATGCCCAAACAGGAGAAAGACTTCCCTATGCTTTGCTCACTTTAATGGATAAAAGGTTTTATTCAGATAGGAATGGCTATTTCTCATTTAAAGAATCAACAGCAAAAAATGAGTCATTATCATATAATGCAGCAGTTGGGTATCTTGGATATAATATTTCAAATGTTACACTTACAGGAGCAAGCCTCAATCGTATTTTTCTAACTCCTGTATCATTTACCCTGGATACTGTTTTAGTAAGACATTATTTAACCAGCCGATCTTTTCAGTCCGGAGACTCACCTGCATCAGTAAGGATAAACCATGCCATTGCAAAATACCTTCCCGGGAACGGAGATAATTCGGTATTTAATCTTCTTAGATTAATGCCTGGTGTGAGAGCTTCCGGAGAACCCTCATTTCTCTCGGTTTGGGGCTCAAATGAGGGGGAAAGCCTTGTGAAAATGGATGGATACAGACTTTTCGCAATGAATAATTTCAATGAGCAGATCAGTTCTGTTAACCCTTTTCTTGTTAAGGAGGTTCGGTTGACAAAGGGAGCATTTTCAGTGAACAACAGCGGTGCCTCCGGTTCAGTTGCAGAGATTTATGGAATTGATGGGAATTCATCGCGTCCTGTAGTTAAAGCAAATATTAATAATCTTACAGCCAATTTATTTGCCTCTGCTCCAACAGGTTCAAGATCGGTAGTAATGGCTGCTTATCGCCAAACATATTACAATTTATACGATGTAAACAAATTTAATCCTTATGGTAATAGACCTGAAAATTCGGGATCTCAGGCTTCAAGAGACATTTATATAATTCCTGATTACCTTTTCAGGGATGCCAACCTTAGGTTCAAAAGCACTTTTGGTGTTGATAATACTTTAACGGCAGGAGTTTATGCTGCAGAGGATGATTTCAACTATCAGTTTGAATTCGGAGATTTATTTTACGATGCAAAAGAGACTAACAGGCAATATGCCTTCTCTCTGAATGTTAATGCTAAAATTGGAATACCCGGTAAATCAGACTTATCACTAGTTTATTCTTCAAATAATCTTACGGCAGACAATATAAGCAGATATCGGGGCCAAAATCTTATATCATACAAAACTAATAACCTAATTGGAGAATATGGTGCCGAGTTTATTCATAAGATTGAGGTGGGTAAAAGAAATTTCATAGATTTTGGACTTTCCATCAAAAAATTATTTGAAGGTTTTAATGGAGATAATGCTGATAATAAGATCTATTCTTTTTTTATTAACGAGAAATTGGTTTTGGATAAATTTGAAGGAAATGTTGGGATGAGATTAGATTCCTATTTAGGTAAAAGCTATTTTCAACCAAGAGTTGCCGCTGTTTTCAATTTGGGATATGGAATTAAGTTAAATGCGGCTTATGGTATTCATAATCAGTTTTCAGGCAAAATCCCATATATTGACTATGATGGAAACTTTTCATATTTATGGAAACTTTTTAATGGGGCTAACATACCAGTTATTAAATCGGAGCATCTCATTTTTGGTGCATCTTACAATCACAACGGATGGCTTATGAGTACTGAGGTTTTTAGCAGAGAAAGTAGTGGAATCCTAAAATTTTCAAGAAACAGGGGGAATGTAAGAATAGCTGAGTATTCAGCGAATATTAAAGGAGTTGATATGATGATCAATAAGGAACACAATGGATCATACATTTTTGTCTCAACTACCATTTCGTCTGTTAATGAGAAACTTGATAATACCGAAAACAGCACTCTTAAATATAACCCTGCAGAGATTAAAGCGGGCTTACTTTTAAATTTTTCTCCATTCTTCTTTTCAACCACCTATGTTAATGGGTGGGGCTACAGAAGCAGTTATCAAAATATTTCAAACGATGATACATCCAGCGAACAGTATTCAAGGTTGGACATATCTGCAAATTACAGATTTACCAAAAACAGATTTGTGCTCAACATGGGTATTTCAATATTGAATCTGTTAAATACTCTCAATTACAAATATATTGATGTTGTGCCGAACTTGCCGGGTGGTCAATCGGGATATTTGAATACATATTCTCAGGCAATTCCTTTTACTCCCTTACTTTCGCTTGAATTAAATTTCTGATTGCGGTAGGGTAAAGCTTTGTTTAAGCGGTTAAATGTAAAAGAAACTTTAAAATCATTTACCGATATGAAAACAAAAAATTTAATCTACTTGTTTGCAGGACTTTTTACCTTACTGACTGTTTCCTGCCAGAAATCTGAAATCCCCGTTGATGAGCTTTCAGATGAATATACAGATGTTATTACTGTATCTGCCGAAGGCGCAACTGAATTTATTACAAAGAGCGTTGTCCCAACTTTTGAAGATACTGAAGAGTTGACAGCAAATGAAATTGAATTTCTTTTTGCCGTTAGAGAAGAGGAGAAGCTTGCCAGAGACGTTTATGCAAAATTTTATGAATTCTACGAAGCCAGACCATTTGCAATAATTGGTAAAGCAGAGGAAAATCATATTGCTGCAGTAGAGAGGCTATTCTACTTCTATTCAATAGAATATCCTAAAGTGGGAGAAGCCGGAGTATTTGAGGATTCAGAGCGTCAGGCCTATTATAATGAGCTGATTGAGAAGGGAGATTCACTCCTTGGTGCGTACAAAGCAGCAGCATACCTCGAAGAGAGAGATATCGCAGATTACAAAGCTGTTCTTAATGACATAACAAATCCAAATATTAAAATGGTTATTGAGCATTTGTACAGAGGATCAATAAACCATTTCAAGGCAATGCTCCGTCAGATAGATGCACTTGGCAGCAGTTACGAAAATTCGTTCCTTACTCAGGAGGAGTATGACAGCATAATTAAGAGTAACTTCCTGAATGGCAAGAGATACCAAATCAGAGGATCAGAAAACAGGACTAACAACGGTAACGGTTTTGGTTTAGCGAAAGCTGCAGTAAATTCCAATGGAGAATGTACTAAAACAGCAAACGGAAATACTCCGGGAAACCAACAGCAGGCCGGTAAAATGGGTAAGGGATACAGAGGGGGCAGATAATAATACCGGAGTGTGATTATTATATAAAAGAGAGGATGACCTGTTCAGGTCATCCTCTTATTATTTTATCTGTTAATAGCTTCTTATAAGGGTCTGGCAACCATTATTCCGTTTCCGTTTTTAGACTTGAGCGAATAATTCATAAGGGTCTCTTTCTCAATGACAACCTTCATTTCGGCTGAAGAGGCGTGAATGAAGGTTAATTTATTGCCCTGAAAGTAGATAAAGGCTACGTGTGAAATGTCAATCCCTCCCATTTTAGTTACAAAACAAACCATGTCACCATTTTGAAAAGAGGCTCTGTTTTTCTCTATTTCCGATGCAGGAATACGGAAATTTTTTCTTCCCGTTGCCTCTTGCTCAATAATTCTGATTTTTTCGGTGAGCCCAGGTTTGCCCTTTAGTTGTTTATACTTCTCGTGATTTGTAGACATTACATATAGATTCACATTGTGTTCGATACCTCCGGACTCTTTCGTGATGTTCCAGATTAGTCCCTTCTTTTGGTTTTCATACAACCAATCTGTAGTGTAGTGTAGTCTGTCGGAATAGTCATTTATAACTCCGTTTCGGTATCTTATGAGCTGAAGGTTTTTTCCAAACTTTTCAAATGTGGGATCTCCCTCTTTAACCGTTTTTGAAAGTGCCAGAACTGTCTCTACCAGTGTGGTGCAATCAAGTTCACGCAGGTTAATGATCAGTTGTTCAGGCTCTTTTTCCAGTGTATGACCAACATAGGGTGTCTCCAGAAAGAAGAGGGCACTCTTGGTGACCAAATCTCCCATGCTTATCTCTGATGCATCGCCTATGTGCAGGATATATCTTTCAAATATCTCTTTGTCCTTGTCTGTTTTTTGAGATTGATTCTGCGAATTTACAATATGTGTAAAAAATACAAAAAATAGTATTATGGCTAATCGCTTCATTATATAGTGGTTTTAAAAAATAACTTATTCCAAAGATCATTTTTTTTTGGAAGCCAACCAAAAATAAATTTTAAGGAACCATTTTTGCATATTACTTTAGCCGTTCAGATTTACAATTTACAATTCTGCCTTATGAAAGTTAAAAAAGAGTCATTGGGGTTTTTTGATAACCCGCAGCAAAACTCAAGAGAGTATATTCATCAGTACATAAAGCTAAGACTGGAAGCACTTGGTCTGGTTGATGAGGAGTTTGGAAGCGATGATTCTCAAGGGTTTTTACACCTTGCTAAATCATTGATTATTAATTACAGAGAGAGGGAGAGACAGTTTAAAAATTATCTTTGCCCTGCAGATCAGCGAATTCAGAATTTTATTCGCAACTACTATAAAGGAGTTGATGTTCCTGAGATAAATATTCCGTCATTCACCTTTACGCTGGATTTCTATGGTATTGCCAGAGAGCTTTCTCTTCCTGAAAAGAAGGAGGAGTATGCCTCTCAATATATAAGTTCTTACAGAGTAAAACAGGGAATCCTTCATAATCCCCGCCATGACAGAAGGACCACAAAAGGGGTGTTTCATATTGCCGAGGGAGGAATGCCTATCCCTGATGATAAGAAGGCTGTACCTATGCTGGCAGCTGCCAGACTACTAAAGAGAGCAACGGAGATTGATGGTGATATATTTAATCTGCCATTTACAGAAGATAACAGTAAAAAGGCTAAAATATTTGTCTCTCTGCTACTTAGGCCTTTAGTAAGTCCTAAAGTTGATGGGATATCTCCTGAAAAGAGCATGGAGGTTAGATTCTTTGCCCCCGGGTCATTGGTTTCAAATCTTGATTTTGTAGAGTCGATTTTTGGAAATGGAGGTTCGCCATACCATATTTCAAACGATGCCGCACTGGACTTTGATTCATGGAGTGGCCATACGGGTTGCATAATTCTGGCTCCGCAATTGAGCAAAATGACTAAGAAAGAGCTTGGTCTGCCACATATCTCAGAGGCAACAGAGAGGCAAAAGCGTGACGGTATGTGCTGGGAGAATGAGACGGAGCTGTATAACGAAGGTGAGGCATTTAAGCTGACAATGAGAACCGATGAGGGTGTTATTGTTACAGTTATTGCCGATAATTACTTTGGATACTCAAAGAAAGAGATTAAAACATTTATCTCCTATGCTGCAAACCTTCTTGGAAATGCAGAAGAGGAGCATGCCGGTGGAGCACTTATATTCCCGTCCTATAATCAGGGTGAAGGTCATCTGACAAAAGCCGAGAACTTTGTAAATTCTCTGGAAAAAGTTGCCTCGATATTTCCTGACATAATTGAAATGAAGCCGGAGGGATATGGTATAGATAAAAACTATCCGAATATCTTTTATGTTCCTGAAATGAGCAAATTTGAAATTAAAACTCAAAAGGTTAGCTGGACTAAAAAGAAACAGGACTATAACATAAAGCTCCTTCCCGGAAATATTTACATATTGCCTAACGGAAATAAATACCGTATGGAAAAGGCAGCAGCAACGCTGAATTATCGCCTTGTTGAGACAAATGCAGAAGGATTGCTTGTTCATAAACCAAGCACTGTATCGGGGGGAGGTAAATCAGAGATTTCAAAATCTATTTCTGATTCAATAATCTCCGGATCGTTCTTTATTAAGGATTTTGAGTCTGACTTCAATAAAGTAGATGAGATAATAAACTTCAACTACTTCAACAGGTTTAAGGTTCTTCCCGAAAAGGGCAAAACAGACAGTCGTTCGTTTTTGAGCAGTAAAAGATCAATGGGATCGTCAATAAAATTACTTACTCCCTCACCGGAGTTTACCGATCAGTACAATGCCTGGCTTGAGTCTATTCCTCAGTATATAAAAGGAATATCATTTATTGTCAAAAGATTCTATCGTGAAGAGTGGGGTAGTGATTGGAAGAGATACTTCTCTGTTGACATTCTTAACGGACAGCCCGGAAATGAACTTAAATACGCAAACCGTAAGCTGACTGCCCGTTATTTAAGAGTTGGCTATGATGATAAAGGGGCCTGGAGGACTTTCAAACTAAGGCAGGATTATGTTCACGCCGATAAGATTCAGATGGAGGATGATATAACAGTATCAACTGTTGTTCCTACATCGGAATTGTCAAATCTAAATCCAATTGTAAACAACAAGAGTGTTAAGATTATTGAAAATTGCGAATTCAGATTTTTCCAGCGTCCTGATGAGGCTATAAACAGAGGATTTGATAAGAAGGCAGAGATGGATTTATCATCTCCAAATACTTTTATCTCTAATTTTCAGCCTCTTACATTTCAGGATGCAAAGGATATGTCAGAGGATGTGATAAACTTCGACCTGTTTACACCTCCGATGAGCAATATGATTAAAGAGGTTGCCGAAACAGGTACATCTAAATATTTTGTCTCTTCGTCAAACCCTCGTATTGTGGATGGTAAACAGACAAAAAATGTAAGATATCTTCAAACCAGGGATGATTTGATTGATCCTAAGCCAAAATATATTGCGGAGGTAGGTATGAGGTTGTCCCGTACTCTGGAAACATCAAAACCACTGTATGTTCCCGTTAATGCTGTTTTGCCGGGTAGAAGAAACAACCCTGCAGAGAAGGGTATCAGACCACTTGCGGTTTATAACCCTATACATTTTCAGGAATTGCCCGAACTCTTTATGGATTTTATCTGCTCTCTTACAGGCAAGTCTCCCTCTACAACAGGTGCAGGATCCGAAGGCGCCCTTACAAAGGCACCGTTTAATGCTTTGTGGCCTATAATTGACCTTAATAACTCACTTGTATCCTTTATTTTAACAGGATATAGCGGCTTTACGACTCCGGCAGGATTTATAGGACATAAATACAGAATTGATCATGACCTCAGCCTTCTTGTTCCTGAATTGTGGGCAAGACTGAATAATAATGAGAGAGATCCTAAACAGATGATTCAAAATAATTACCTTGAAAAAATTGAGGATTTTGAGTTAAATGGAAAAATGATTCCGGCTTCTATTCTCGGCTACAGAATAACTGAGAAGTTTGTGAATGGTTATTTTGGAAGGGTATTTGAGACTCCAAACGTAATATTCCCGGATGATATGCTTAAACCGGAACTCCAGTCTCTTGATCAGTTTGCCGATGGTGTTTTAAATATTGTTGAAGCTCAGCAAAAAGTTGCAGAGGCTTACTTCAGAGATGGAAGTATCAACTCTGCCTGCCCACCTCTGAAAGCACTTCTAAGCATTATGGCATATGGCAAATACGAGAATCTAACTCTTACGTCACCTGAACTGAGAAGCATGTTTACATATGAATATCTTGTTAATTCAGACTGGTATAAGGGCAGAATTCTGGCTAAACAGCAGTCTGATATAGCACTTTATGCGGGGCATATAAGATATGTAGAGAAAATTATCAGAGATGATCAGAATCTGACGCCTGAAATGTATGAGAATCTCATTTCAAGTCTAAATACTCTAAAAGGAAATTATGAATATATATGTTCATACGACTATGTGAAATACCTTAATGGTACAATAGGTAAGGATCACATAAAGAGCAGGTGCTAAAAGTTCAATTTCTTTTTCTAAAAGAAGAGAGGCCTCAGAAATGGAGCCTCTCTTTTAGTAATTTATAGCCGGCAGTACTTGCCCTGAGACAGACTCCATCTTTAAGATATACACAGTAACTCTCTTTCCCAAATAACTCTGCTCTTTGTATAGTCTCGCTGTTTACTATACAGGATCGGTGAATTCTCACAAAGGTATCCGGCAGATTCGCTTCAAAATATTTCATTGTCTGTTCTTTGATGTGTTTGCCGTTCCCGGTAAAGAGCATCACATAGTCGCCGTATGCCTGTATATAGCTAATCTCTTCTGTCTTTATTATATGAATTCTTGAACCCTCCTTAACGGTAATCTGCTTAAGTTTTTCATGTTTTATTATTTCACTTTCATCACTTGTGTCATCTTCATCATCGGCATAATATGCTTCATTAACAGAATTAGTTGATTTGGATAGTGATGAATACCACTGAATTGTTATTATCCAGACAGATAGTCCGATAATATTCATTAATGGCAAAAACAGTGAGAAGTTGTATGTATGTGGTGTGGGTTCAAAAAAGGCAAAAAAGGTGTATGAGACTGCGGCAGATATTGTTGTTGACAGCACTGCAACAACGGTTTTGGCTGCAAGATTTTTAAAGTAGGAATTAATGTACCAGTAATAGTATAGTGCACCATATATGGGCACCATATAGGATATGCTTACGATTAAAGCAGTTAAAAAATTAGTCTGTGCATAAAAAACAAGAGTAAACCACAGGAGAGCAATCGTAAGTAACGATGAAGCTGCTCCTGTGATTTTTCTTTCGAATGACTCTTTAAAAGGTTGTTTTAGCATTTGAGCCTAGTTTTTTACCTCAAGACCTCCGAATGAGATATGACCTCTTATTATAAGTTTCTTTGTTGTGTCGGTAAACTCTATTGATTTGTATCTTTTGTCATCTGTTCCACCAAAAAAATTATGAGTGGTTACTTTAACCATCCAGTTGTCCGGAACATATATCTCTATACCTCCGAAAGAGCAATCGATATCAATATAGGTTTCAGGTGTTTCCAGAGTTGTGTGTCTCAGATCAATAATTGTTCCTCCAAAACGGTTAGATATTCTGGCTCCCTTGAAAACAGGTGCCAGGACTATCTGTCTTACCGATCCAAAAGATATATCTGAAGTCACAAATCCTTCATCTGTAGTGTATTCAGCGTCTGCCTTAAACATTTCACCTCTATGCCATTCATAATTCTCTTTTTTGCCGCTAAACATCTTAACAATCATTACTATACCTATAAAGACGAATATTAGTGGCCAGTAGTTTCCTACCCAGTTGTGTCCCAGTCCTGTAAAGTGCGGAATCAAGAAGAATGATCCTATACCTATCATTACTATTCCTCCTGTTGTCTGTCTGCGCACTATTGAGAGGCCTATTACTATTAATAGCATCTGCCACGACAGAAGAATTCTGTAAATTGGATAATCTATGAATCCAAGATTTTTGCCGATTAGAATTGCTCCTACAGCTATGAAAATTGCTGCTATAAGAATTGAGTTACATTTGGTCTTTGGGTTACACTCCCCGTGATGTTTAACTTCCATAATTAAATAATTTTTTAAAATTAATACTTTTTTTGATTGCAAAAGTATTGTCGGTCAATCGGGAATTCAACCTTTTCCCGATGAATACCGGAAGAAAATCTGTGAAAACACCCTTTTTTAACATAAAGCAAAATCTCATCTGCCGATTTTGCCGGATGAAACCGGTGAAACTTCTTATGAAAAGGTATCACGATCAAAAGTTGGGGCCCTTTTAAGTCTTTGCCTTAATGTCTATATATCAATCGCTTGCAAACGTAATAATTATAAAAACGGGCAATATTGTTTTGTATAACCTACTTAGTCAGAGAGTTATGTAAACACTTAAATTCACAAATCACTCAACTCAAAGGCAACATTTGTTTTCCGATAATTTTCAGCGGCTATTTTTCGGGAACGACGATGACTGTTTGACGACCGAAGGGAGGAGTTCCGCAGTCGCCGAAAAGTACCAGGAAAATTTGAGGGTACCCTAAAACAATCGGTTGCCGGAGTTGAGTGATATGGGAAAATAAAACATATTTCCTTTTTAGACTATCTAAAATTTA